>Ga0206924_1013_pt2 | contig 59849 bp, 46 predicted proteins | sample Alteio_BWOrgHeat_61_FD_152947 | JGI IMG/M metagenome (GOLD analysis project Ga0206924, IMG submission 152947) | Enriched cells from forest soil in Barre Woods Harvard Forest LTER site, Petersham, Massachusetts, United States -... | ecosystem: Environmental > Terrestrial > Soil > Temperate forest >...
CTTTGGCGTGCAATAAAATAAAACGGCGACCTCTTGCGGGATCATCAGCCCTTGGTTCTCGAAGACCGGCGCGGGACCCATTCTGAAGAAAGGTGAGCAAAGCATCGGGACCAAGCTGTTTCGCTGCTTCAATCATCTGAGCATCTGTCGCAAGCGGCTCGCCCTCCCTGCCAAACTTCGCCTCATCGTCGGCGACGCCAAACCACATCCAGGTTCGAACGGCTAGCGGTAATCCTCCAATTTGCTTCCGCAATAAGTCCAGTTGCGACGCGGATTCCGACTCTCCCGCCGATGCTTGTCGCGGAGTGGTATGATAGAGGAAGTCGTACCAACCGATCCAGTCCGGATTGTCCAAGCGCATAGCGCTCCAATCCTCAAATGTCTGGATGCCAGTGCTGTACCATTTTCGATAGTCGAGGTCGCCAGCAGGTTTTTGCCAATCCGGCGGAAATCCGATCATCCCCAACATCTCTCCCGCCACGTGGCCCACAGTTTGGCGCCTCGTCAAAGGGGACTCTTCCACCTCCGTGACCTCTGATCGAGGTCCACACTCCGTAGGAAAGGTTTCGGCACCCTCTTTCGAATGAGCGTGAATGATGCGGAAGGCCCTAGGTTCTTTCAACGCATAGAGGCCGAGTAGCGCCAGCGTGCGCACTTTGGGATTCGCATGGTCGGCGAGGGGTACCAATTCCGCGAAGGACCGTTTCACCTTCATAACAGATTGAAGCTCTTCCCAAGCCTTTGTCACTTCGTCTCCTTTGCTATATTCCCGCGGCGCTTCGTTGCGGAGCACGTAGCCGTAGGAAATGAAGGGAAGCTCTTTTGCCACTCTACTAAATGTTCGCTCCGTTGATTTTGCCCGGGAATGCGCAAGAGTCATGACAGCCAAACAAACTGCCGCAGCAAAACCCGCGATCAAGACAGTCGCAGCACGTGGGGAGCGTCCTTCGAACATTAGGCCACAATTGCCTTCATTGGTTAATGTGGCAAGACGCGAGCACATTAGAAAGCCGCCCCGGTTTTCCGGAGCGGCTTTGGTGAATTAGCTGACTAAGCGGGCGGCGCCTACTTCTTTTTCGCGGCGCGCTTTTCCTCGATCGCGGCCTGGGCGGCGGCGAGGCGGGCGACGGGGACGCGGAAGGGCGAGCAGCTCACGTAGCTGAGGCCGACCTTGTGGAAGAACTTCACGCTATCGGGATCGCCGCCGTGTTCGCCGCAGATGCCGAGCTTAATGTCGGGACGCGTGCTGCGGCCCTTGGCAATGGCGGTCTGGACGAGCTGGCCGACGCCGCTCTGGTCGAGCGAGGCGAAGGGGTTCTTCTTGAAGATTTCGTTCTCGGTGTAGGCCTGCAGGAAGTTGCCCATGTCGTCGCGGCTGATGCCGAGCGCGGTCTGGGTGAGGTCGTTCGTGCCGAAGCTGAAGAACTCGGCGGTCTGGGCGATTTCGTCGGCGGTGAGGGCGCCGCGGGGGACTTCGATCATGGTGCCGACCTGGTAGCTCAGCTTGACCTTCTTTTCCTTCTGCACTTCGGCGGCGACGCGATGGACGATCTCGACCTGAAGATCGAGTTCCTTCTTGAAGCCAACGAGCGGGATCATGACTTCGGGCTTCACTTTGATGCCCTTCTTCTGGACCTCAGCGGCGGCCTCGAAAATGGCGCGCGCCTGGGTCTCGGTGATCTCGGGATACGCGATGCCGAGGCGGCAGCCGCGGTGGCCGAGCATGGGGTTGAATTCATGCAGGGCGTTGACGCGCGAGGCGACTTTCTCGGGGGTGATGCCGAGCTTCTTCGCGAGGTCAGCCTGGGCCTTGGCTTCGTGCGGGACGAATTCGTGGAGCGGCGGATCGAGCAAGCGGATGGTGGCCGGGAAGCCCTTGAGGGCCTTGAAGATGCCGATGAAGTCTTCCTTTTGGTAAGGGAGGATCTTCTTGAGCGCGGCGCGGCGGCCAGCTTCGGTATCGGCGAGGATCATCTCGCGAACCGCGTCGATGCGGTCGCCCTCGAAGAACATGTGCTCGGTGCGGGTGAGGCCGATGCCGGTGGCGCCGAAAGCGATGGCGTTTTCGGTCTGCTCCGGGTTGTCGGCATTGGTGCGAACGGCGAGGCGGGTGGCCTGCGAGCACCACTTCATGAGCTGTTGGAAGCTCTTGAATTTTTCCGTCTTCTGCGCGGCTTTGTCGCCGTGGATAGTGCCGGTGATGATCTCGCTGGGCGAGGTCTTGAGCTGGCCGCCATAAACGGTACCGCTGGTGCCATCGATGGAGAGATAATCGCCTTCGCTGAAGGTCTGGCCGGAAACGGTGACGGTCTTCTTGTCGTAATCGATGAGGACCGCGGAAGCGCCGCAGATGCAAACCTTGCCCATCTGGCGGGCGACGAGCGCGGCGTGCGAGGAGACGCCGCCTTTCGCGGTGAGGATGCCTTCGGCGGCGATCATGCCGCGGAGATCTTCGGGTGAGGTTTCATTGCGGACGAGGAGGACTTTTTCGCCCTTCTCGGCAGCGGCCGCAGCGCGATCGGCATTGAGATAGATTTTGCCGGAAGCCGCGCCGGGACCGGCGGGCAGGCCCTTCGCGAGTTCCTTGGCCTTCTTGACCTCGGCGAGGTCGAAGATCGGAGCGAGGAGCTGGTCGAGCTGATCGGCGGGGTTGCGCAGCACGGCGGTTTCCCAGTCGATGAGCTTCTCCTTGAACATATCCATGGAGAACTTGAGCGCCGCGGCGGCGGTGCGCTTGCCGTTGCGCGTCTGGAGCATGAAGAGCTTGCCTTCCTGCACGGTGAACTCGACGTCCTGCACGTCCTTGAAATGCTTCTCGAGGATCTGCCGCACTTTCATCAGCTCGGCGTAGCTCTTGGGCATCTGCTTCTTCAACTCGGACACGGGCTCCGGAGTGCGCACGCCAGCGACGACGTCTTCACCCTGCGCGTTGATGAGGAATTCACCGTAGAATTCATTGACGCCATTGGCCGGGTTGCGGGTGAAGGCGACGCCGGAGCCAGAGGTTTCGCCGGTGTTGCCATAGACCATGGCCTGGACGTTCACGGCTGTGCCCCATTCCTGCGGGATGCCGTATTTGCGGCGATAGACGATCGCGCGATCGTTCATCCACGAGCCGAACACCGCTCCCGCGGCGCCCTTGAGCTGTTCCCAAGGATCGTTCGGGAACACCTTGCCGGTGCGATCCTTGACGAGCTTTTTGAAGCGCGCGACGAGCTGCTTCTGGTCTTCAGCGGTCAGTTCGGAGTCGACGATGTCCTTGTGATATTTCTCGTGCTTGAATTCCTCGATCACGACTTCGAAGGGTTCGTGATCTTCACCTTCGCGCTTCTGCACGCCGAGCACCACATCGCCATACATCTGGATGAAACGGCGGTAGCAATCCCACGCGAAACGCTCGTTCTTCGTGGCGTTGACGAGCGAGAGGACGGTCTCGTCGTTCAGGCCGAGGTTGAGGATCGTATCCATCATGCCGGGCATGGAATCACGGGCGCCGGAGCGGACGGCGACGAGGAGCGGGAAGCCCTTTGCGTCGCCAAACTTGTAGCCCATGATCTTTTCCATGTTGCGCACGCCGGCTTCGACCTGCGACTGGAGCTCGGGCGGGTAGGTCTTCTTGTGATCGTAGAAATAGGTGCAGACTTCTGTGGTGATCGTGAAGCCGGGAGGCACCGGGAGGCCGATGCGGGTCATTTCCGCGAGATTCGCGCCTTTGCCGCCGAGCAGCGGTTTCATCGAGCCATCGCCATCGGCCTTGGCTGCTCCCCACGTGTAGACGTACTTATGGGATTTGCCGGCCTTGGCGGAGCCGTTGGTGCTGATCTTGGCCCGTGAGGGCGGGAGTTTTACGGATTTGGATTTCGTTGGCATGTTTGAGTATGGATGAAGGTGCCCGTTTTTAAGCGGCGGGCGTAACGTTATTGGAAGTGGTGGCGGCGGCTGCGTTGGAAGCGTTGGCCGCAATGATCACGGCATCGACCGCGGCATTGAATTCGTTCAGGCCCGTGCTCGGGACGATCACGGTATTGCGCCGGCCATGGGCCTCTTCGGTGATGCGCAAAAAGCGTCCGCGTTCGTTTTCGCGGAACTCAATGAAGTAATGTTTGCGCTCCACCTGGAGCTCACGGCTGGCGATGATGGTATCCATATGGGGCCCTTGGATGATGTGGGGTTGATCTGGGGAAAAGAGCCGCGTTTTATGCCACACGCCTTGCGCAGACGAAAGGGGAATTTTTCCCAGCGGCGCAAAACGGATGTTTTGCGGATTCGAGAGTGAAGAAATCGCCGCTCGCCAGCTCCGCTCGCACGAGCCCAGCGCGGAATTTTTTCCAAAGTCGGTTTTAGTCGGTTTTCGGGCGTATCACTCTGTTGGCGAATCCGTCCGATGCCCACGATCGAAAGTGCGAGAGGAAGTCCTCCCCGATGCATGACGGCGCGCAAAAACGCCGCACGCAATCCCACTCGGGAAACGGGAACAAAACAACGGCGGTAACGGGCAACACACTCCACACCGGGAGCGACCATGGGGACATTCACGCCCCTCTGATAACACCCCCGTCCAGCCCGCGCGCCGGGCTCCTATTTTCGCGACGGCGCCACAAACGCGAGCCACACGGCGAGCAGGCCGATGGCGGCGAGGAAAAGACAGAGCCAGGCTGTGACCTGGAGAGAAAACGCCAGGTGAGCCAGACCCAAAAGTCCCAGCCCCGCAAGCACTTCTTCTCCTCCGGTATTTTGCATTTTCACGTTCATAAATATGGACGCAGAAAATAGCCGCATGTGTGCCGACGTCCCGTGCGGAGGCTACGGAGAATGCGCTGTGGTTTACCACAGTCGTGAACACGACCCTCGAAAGCGCAACGCCGGAATTTCTCTCTGCGAAAGTGCGCAACCCTCAGAAATATCCGCGACTCCGCACCTTCAAACCCTCCGGGGTGAAAGCGGAAGAAAATCGAGACCGGGGAATTTTGTGAAACCGCGGTCAAACGACGCCAGTTTCAACCCAGCGGTAATGGCGAATGCTGCGAGGTAGGCATCTCCCCAGAGATTCGGTGAGGTAGCGCGACGCTCCACAAGTGGCTGTAGTACGGCGTCGAGTCCGTCCGGTTCATGGACCAGCACGATCCGCTCGTCCGCCTCCAGCGCTTCGAGGGCAGAGAATGCGGTCCCGGGATCGACGACGTCCGCCCCCATGACCTGAGCATTGCAGAGCAAGCGCAGGGCGCCGAGGCGGACCATTCTGCAGAGCGCGACGTCCTCTGGCGCCGTGGAGTCAAACCACGCAATCGCATCTCGATGGTGCTGATGGGTATCCACCAGCAGCGGAAAAACCACATTCACGTCCGCGAGAAACTTCACGGCAGCCGTTCACCGGACTCTTCGAGCAAGACTGCCATTTCGTCGTTGGTCAGAGCACGAATGATCCTTCCGTTGCGGACTTTAACGGGCGCCTCTTTCATGCGGCGCGCCTGTCGGCGTGCCGAGTCCCCCGCCAGTCCGAGCACAAGCCGCAGCCCATCACTTACCAAGTCCTTCATCTTTCGGTTTTCCTGCGCCGCACGGACCTTGGCCTGCCGGTAAAGTTCATCGGGAATCTCCAGTGTCGTCTTCATCTGTCACCCAGATTACCAGTTTTATGGATTTCTGGCAATCGCGACGACAGACAAAAAAAGAAACAACTTGCGCTGTCGCTCAGTCGCAGCGACAAATGCAAGTAAGCACTTGCATGCACTCCGAAGCTCCTTCCACTAATTCCACCCGTCAGCGTCTCCTCGATGCCGGCGCCCGCGTCTGCGCGGAGCGCGGGTTGCAGGGCGCGACCACGCGGGAGATCGCGGAGGCCGCCGGGGTCAATGAGGTCACGCTCTTTCGGCATTTTGGCAGCAAGGAAAAGCTGATCAGCGAAATCTTTCAGCGCGCGGTCGCGGCGCAAATGGAGTCGCTGAGCGAAACGGAGCCCGATGCCAACGACCTGGAGCGGGACCTCACGCGCTATGCCCGGCGCTACAACGAGATGCTCATGGCCAATGAAGCGCTCATTCGCACTCTTATCGGGGAAGCACAGCGGCATCCCAAGGAAGCCTGGCAGGTGATCTGCGAAGCGGCCCGGCCGATGCGCGAACGGCTGATCGATTATCTGCGCGCCGCGCAGAAGGCCGGTTCGGTGCGGACGGACATTCCACTCGGCCCGACGATCGACGCCTTCACCGGGATGCTCCTTTCCGGGATGCTCCGCCGCACTGGTTTCAAACAGTCCATGGTCGACTACTCGGCCGACGAATACGTGGCCAACGTCGTCACTTTGTTCCTCCGCGGAATCGCCGCGCCAGAGGCACCGAAGAAGACCGCGCCCGTGCGTCGGAAACGCGTCCACGCATGAGTTCCGCTCTCGCCAATCTCCGTTACGATTCCCCGCTCGCCGAGCGGGCGGCCAAGGAAGGCTGGATCAAGTGGGCCATCGCCATCTCCGTCGCGCTCGGGGCGATTCTGGAGGTGATCGACATGAGCATTGTCAATGTCGCCCTGCCGCACATGCAGGGGAATCTCGGTGCAACGCTCTCGGAAATCGGCTGGGTCATCACCGGCTACAGCATGGCCAATGTCGTGATCATCCCGCTCACCGCGTGGCTCGACGAACGCTTTGGCCGCAAGCGCTACTTCATCTTCTCGCTCGTGGCGTTTGTCATTGCGTCGATCCTCTGCGGCCTCTCGACGAATCTCGCGATGCTCATTTTCGCCCGCGTGCTCCAGGGCCTTGGCGGCGGGAGCATGCTCGGCAAAGCACAGTCGATTTTGTTCCAGACTTTTTCGAAAGCCGAACAAGGCGCGGCGCAAGCGGCCTTCGGCTTGAGCGTCATCGCCGGGCCGGCCATTGGGCCGACCCTCGGCGGTTATCTCACCGACGCGTTGAACTGGCGCTGGATCTTTTTCATCAACATCCCCTTCGGCATCATCGCGGTGATCCTCGCGATGACGTTCCTGCCGAGCGACGAAATGAAGGACCGGATGCGCAAGTCGATCGACTGGACGGGCATCGTGCTCATGACCGTGGGTCTCGCGTCGTTGCAGGTCATCCTCGAGGAAGGCCAGCAGGACGATTGGTTCGGCTCGCGTTTCATCTGCACAATGGCGGCAATCAGCGTGGTGTCGTTGCTCATTTTCGTGTGGTGGGAATTGCGGGTCCATCATCCCGCGGTGGATTTGCGCGTGCTGCGCTATCAATCGGTGGCCGCGGGCAGCGCCTATTCCATCATCCTCGGCGCCGGCCTCTACGGGGCGCTCTTTGCCATCCCGATCTTTGCGCAAAACGATCTGCATTTCACCGCCCAGCAGACGGGCGAGTTACTCATTCCCAGCGCCATCGCTTCCGCCGTCGCCATGATCATCACCGGCAAGCTCATCAACAAGGTGGGGCCGCGCGCATTGATCACCGCGGGCAGCTTGATGACCTCGGCGGTGATGTTCTCGCTGGCCACGATCAACCCCGACACCGGCGCGGACGGCCTGTTCTGGCCGCTCGTCGGACGCGGGCTCGGCAGCGCGATGATGTTCCTGCCGCTGAGCATCGCCACGCTCGGCTCGCTGCCCAAGCACGAGGTGCCGGCGGCTTCCGGCTTTTACAATCTCACCCGCCAGCTCGGCGGCAGTCTCGGCATCGCCATTCTCACCACGATGCTCTCCCGCCGCGAAGCGACCCACCGTTCCGTGCTCGTGGAAAGGGTCTCGCCGCTCAGCCATGCGGCGATGCTGCGCGTCGATTCGCTTACGTCGTTCTTCCAAAGGATGGGCGCGAGCGCGCATGAAGCCAAAATCCGCGCCTTCAGCGCCGTCGACCAAATCCTCAACGGCCAGGCTGCGCTCCAATCTTTCGACGACCTTTTCCACTACGTCGGCGTCGCCTTCATGCTCACCCTCCCGCTCGTTCTTCTGCTCGGCCGGGGCGGCAGCAAGGAAGCCGCGGCCGAAGCCCACTAAATTTAAAAAACCATGAGTCAACCCGCACTCGCCAAATCCGCCATGTCCATCGATTCCGCTTCCGGTCTTGATCCCGAAGCCGAGGCCGATCTTCCGGAGATCGCTCCACCCCGCCCCAAACCTTGGAAGAAAATCCTCGTCTTCCTGCTGATCGCCGCTGGCCTCGTCTGGGCCGTGCGTTATGGGAATCACATGCTCACACATGCCGATACGGACGACGCCTACATCACCGGTCACGTCCACGAAGTAACGCCCCACATCGGCGGCACGGTCGAGAAAGTGCTCGTGGAGGAAAATTCCGAGGTGAAAGCCGGCGACGTGATTTTCCGGCTCGATGCGCGCGACAACGAGGCCAAGCTCAAGCAGTCGCAGGCACAGCTCGAGGAGTCCGACGCCATGATCGCTTTCACCAAGTCCGAGATCGCCTCTTCGAATGCCAAGGTGGAGGAGGCGCAAGCGCAGTTGACCAAGACACGCCTCGATTTTGATCGGGCCCGCGACCTCATTCGCACCAAGGTCAATTCCCAGCAGGAATTCGACAATGCCAAGGCAGCCTATGATTCCGCGGGTGCCGCGCTCGGCGCCGCCCAGGCTTCCGCGCAAGCGATGACCTCCGGCCTGCTCATGGCCCAGTCGCAGCGCATGAATTCGCAAACGGCGGTCGACAACGCGAAGCTGCAGCTCTCCTACACCACGATCACCGCGCCGATCTCCGGGCACACCAGCAAGCGAAATGCGGAGGTGGGCGCCTACGTGCAGCCGGGGCAATCACTCATCGCCATCGTCGAACCTGAGGTTTGGATCGAAGCTAATTTCAAGGAAACGCAGCTCGCGAAAATGCGCGTTGGCCAAAAGGCGGAAGTCAGTATCGACGCACTGCCGGGGCACGATTTCACGGGCACGGTCGAGAGCTTTTCACCCGCGAGCGGCGCACAATTCGCGCTGCTCCCCGCGGACAATGCGACCGGAAATTTCACCAAGGTCGTGCAACGCGTCCCGGTGAAGATTCATCTCGATCCGGAGAGCATCCGCGGCTTCGAAGACCGGTTGCGGCCGGGTCTGAGCGTGGTGGTTTCAGTGGAGTTGAAGTAGCGGTTGGCGGGCGAGCCCCCAAACCTGTCATCTTGAGCGGAGTCGAAAGATCTCCAAAGTCGCTCTGGCATCTACCGCCAAGTGATAGAAGAAAGGCGGATATTGGAGATCCTTCAACTCCGCTGCGCTTCGCTCAGGATGACAAGTTTTTGAGACGCTCCGCTACCTCGCCGCCACCTATTTTCCGCCACTCGCAGCCGCAAGTTCGCGCCGCGCTTCCTCCACGGTCATCTTCGCTACGGGCAGGGGGAAGCCGAGTGTGTCGCCGTTGGGCTTGAACTCGTGGTCACCCGTTTTCACCAAGATCGGATTGTTGTAGGCGCAGGGGTGCATCTTCGACTGATAACTGGTGCCGTAGCCCGTGGAGAGATCGCTGTGCTCGCCGATGGCGACGACGATGATGTGGGCGTCCTCGCGCAGCGGCACCTTGATCGTCTCGTCGAACTTCACCACGCCGTCCTTGAACATCTTCGGATTGGCCGCGCGGGTGAAGTTCAGCTCCTTCGGCTGCCGGCCATTCACGAGCACTTGCACGCGGTCGATGTCGATCCAGTCGGTGCACTGCACCCGCACTTTTAGTTTCACGCCGCCTTTCACGGCGCGGGTCGTGTCCCCCGGGCCGGTGCCGTCTTCGGTTTGCACCTGGAGAAATGGCCCCGAGGTCAGATACGAATGCCCGGCCTTGGCGTGGCGGCAATTTTCCCGCCAATCGATCTCCGCCGGCTGGTCGCTCTTGCTCGGCATGTACATGCGCCAGCCGCCGACACCGTTGTTATAGACTTGGTGCGCATCGTTCACGGCCATGGCGGCGTAGCGATGGCCGCGGTTCAGCATTTGCAGCCAGATGAATTCGCGAATCGTCCACACGGTTTCCTTGCCGTTGTTGTCCTTGCCGATCTGAAAAGGCCGGCCGGCGAGAATATCCGTGGTGCCGCCGTTTTGGGTTTCGATGCCGTCGATGACGGTCGCGAGGCCCTTGAATCCGCCGTCCTCTTTCCCGGCGTCCGCCGAGTCGATGAAGTCCTTGACCATATCGGGGTGATTGATCTGCACCCAGCGGTCCGGTTCCGCGCCCTGCCAGGTGCGGAGAGTGAGCGCGGCGATGCGCGGATCGGGGTTCCAAACCGGCGCGCCGTTGTCCTGGGTGAACGGCTCGGGCTTGAAGGGGAAGGAATTCAAATGCGCGAGGGCGCCGGTGAGCTCCATGCCCGGCACCGTCTGGATTTCGCTGGCCAGCCCGAGGCGGTCGATGATCGGGCGCCAGTCGTAGAGACGGTTGTGTTCGGTCGTGGGCGCAAACTGAATGTGCTCGGCGGCGAGGTTGATGATGCGATCGGGCGTGCCGCAGGTGTTGTCGCCGCTCTGCGTGGAATGGTTGTGATAATCCGCGCTCACCCAGCCGTGGGTGTCGACGAGCCGCTTCAACTGGCCGGTAAATTCGAACGTAGCGCCGGGCGCGAGCGTGACCTGTTGTTCGAGATGGCTGTACTCGATGCCGCGCGTGACGATCACGCGATATTTGCCCGGCGGAATCTGCACGCGAAAATCACCCTTCTCGGAGTGATACTGGTCCGCGCAACCGTGGGCGCGGTTCTGCGGGCCAAGGTTCACGGGGTCTGTGCCTTCCGCGGCGAGGAATTGCGCCTTGCAAGGCAGTGAATGCCCGGCGTCATCGGTCACATTGAAATGAATCGCCGCAGCGACGGCCATCGTAGCCTCGATCGTCGCGGGCGTACCGGCTTTGACTTCCATCGTCTCCGGCACATCAGCACGCCCCAGATCGGTGAAGGTGGCGCTGTATTTTCCTTCCGGCAGTACGATGGCGAAATGGCCTTCCGCATCGGGATGCACCACGCCGACATTGGCATCAAAGTCACCCGCCGTGCGCACGAGGATTTCCGCCGAGGCAATCGGCGCGCCCTTGGCATCGTGCACGGTCCCAGTCACCTGACCCACGGGCCCACGCTGCGCGGCCACCAACCCGAAAGCCTCGACCGGCGAATGTCCCACAGCGAGAAAGCGCGTTACCGTTACACTCGCTCCAGACACCAGTTCATAAGGCTTCGTGGGAACGAGTCCCTCGGGCGCTTCGATCACGCCGTAAGCATAGCCAGCCTTGTCCGCCGGATCGACGGCATCGGCCCAGGCGATGCCGAGCGCGTTGCCGGTCCGCAGGAAACTCGTCCATTTGTCCATGAGGCTGACCTTTTTCAGCTCGGCGCTTTCGTTCACAAACGTGGTCGTGATGCGCAACCCGGGCCAGCCGTCGCGAAGCTGGTAATGATGATAACGGGCCAGGCCGCCGTGATTCGCACCCGTGACCGCGGTCTCGATCACCGCTTCGCCATCGTGCCCATCCTTGAGCACCCGCACCCAGGAGACGGCGCCCTGCTGCTGCGCCGGGCCGAAGTAAGTAATCTGGTCATTGCTCTCACCGCGCAGCGTCAGATCGTAAAGGCAGCCCGGCGTGATGCCGCTGTCGCCGTAGAACGTGCTCATGTTCGCGCGGCGGAGAGGGAGATTGCCGGAGATGACCGCCTCGACCTTATCGTTGCGCAAAAGGAAATCGCCCACAATGCCGTCAGCTTCCTTCCCTTGCGGCAGTTGGTCTTTTTGCGCAGGGCCGACTTCAAATGCTTCCGGCGCTGCGTGCGCGATGACGATCGAGGCCAGGAGCGTGACGACTGCAGAGACGCGCGTATTCATGGGGGTGCGGGGATTGTCCCGATAATCCCCGGAAAGGCGATGCCTTAGTCGCGGTGGTAGGGCAACCCGGCCTTGATCGTGTAGGCCCGGTAAAGTTGCTCCAGCATCACGACGAGTGCGAGTTCATGCTGCAGCGTGAGCTTGCTCAGCGACCACTTCCAATCCGCGGCCTTGCGCAGTTCGTCGGTGTGACCGTCGGCTCCGCCGATGAGCAACGCAAAATCGCGCGGGCCGCGTTGCTCCCACGCGTCGATTTTCTTCGCCAGTTCGCGGCTCGTGACGTGATCGCCGCGTTCATCGAGCACCATGCGGAGCATGCCTTCGCTGCGTTCCATAAGCGTGCGGCTTTCATCGGCGCGATCCGCGGCTTTCAAATATTCGATGCGCACCGGCGCGAAGGGTTTCAGACGCGAAGCGTACTCGTCGATGCCGAGACGGGCGAAATCGAGCTTGGGCTTGCCGATGGCGAAGATGGTCCAGCGCATGGGGAGTTGAAAAACATCCAACACCCAACGCCCAACATCCAACACCCAATTTTGATCAGTCCAGCGTTTGGCGGTAACGCTTTACGCCGATCGTGAGCATGACCGTGGCAAAGAGCGCGATCGGCCAGAGTTCGCGCGAGACGTCGGGCAGGCCGTTGCCCTTGAGCAAAATGCCGCGAACGATGCGTAGGAAATGGGTGAGCGGGAAAACTTCGCCCACGGTTTGCGCCCAGACCGGCATGCCGCGGAACGGGAACATAAACCCCGAGAGCAGGATTGACGGCAGGAAGACGAAGAAGGTCATCTGCATGGCCTGGAGCTGATTTTTCGCCACCGTGGAAAAGGTGATGCCCATGGCCAGATTCGCCGCGATGAAGACAAGCGCGACGACGAGCAGCAACGGAATGCTGCCGTGCATCGGCACGTGAAACAGCAGTCGCGCGGCGACGAGAATGACCGTGACCTGGATGTAGCCGACGAGGATGTAAGGGATGATTTTGCCGATGAGCACTTCACTCGGGCGCGTGGGCATGGAGAGGAGATTTTCCATGGTGCCGCGCTCGCGTTCGCGGGTAATGGCGAGGCCGGTGATCATGATCATCGTCATGGTGAGGATCACACCCATGAGCCCGGGGACGATGTTGTACTGGGTGTTGATCTCGGGGTTGTAGAGCGCATGGACACGGAGATCGATGGGACCGGGCGCGGGATTGAGATAATCCAACTGGCCTTTGAAATCGTTGAGGAATGCGTTGTCGAGCAACGTGCCGAGCGAGCCGAGCGCGAAGCCCGTGGCCGCAGGATCGGTGGCATCGGCCTCGACGAGCAATTCGGGGCGGTCGCCCCGCAGCAGATCGCGCGAAAAATTTTCCGGGATATCGATGACGAACTGCACGCGTCCCTGGGCCAGCAAATCGCGGCCTTCCGTTTCTGAAGCAACCTGCTGCTTGAAATCGAAGTAGGTGCTGTTCTTCAACGCGTAGAGCAGGGTTCGGCCTTGTGGCCCATGGTCAGCGAGCAGCACGGCCGCGGGAAGATGGCGCGGGTCGGAATTGATCGCGTAACCAAAAAGCGTGAGCTGGATGAGCGGGATGCCGAGCATCATTGCAAAGGTGAGCCGGTCGCGCCGCATCTGCGTGAATTCTTTCACCATGATGCCGAGCAGGCGCGAGATGGAGAATTTTGCGTGCTTGCTCATGAGGTGAAATTGTCTTTCGAATGGTCCATGAGATGGATGAAGACGTCCTCCAGGCCGGAGGGAATCTTCGTCCAGGTGTAGGGTGCGCGACGGAATGGCGCGATGGCACTTTCCAGCGCGACGGGATCATCGCCACTGACGTGCAATGCCGTACCGAAGGCCACCGCCTGCTGCACGCCGGGCAGGTGCCGGATTTCCTCGGCGATGGAAAGCAGGTCGGGACCGCTCACGGACCACGTGGTGAGGCCGACGTGATCGACCACTTCCTTCACGGTGCCGTTGGCGAGCAAGTTGCCGTAAGCAATGTAGGCCAGCCGATGGCAGCGCTCGGCTTCATCCATGTAATGCGTGGTGATGAGAAAGGTCAGGCCATCCGCGGCGAGCCGGTGGATTTGTTCCCAGAAATCGCGCCGCGCCTTGGGATCGACGCCGGCCGTGGGCTCATCGAGCAACAGCAAACGCGGCTGATGAATGAGGCACGCGGCGAGGGCGACGCGCTGTTTCCAGCCACCGGAAAGTTCCCCAGCGAGTTGCTTCTGCCGGTTGGAGAGGCCGAGTTGTTCGAGACTGCGCTGCACCGCTTCGCGCCGGTCTTTCACGCCGTACATGCGCGCCACGAAATCGAGATTCTCCGCGATGCTGAGATCCTCCCAAAAGCTGAAGCGCTGCGTCATGTAGCCGACCTGGCGCTTGATCAGTTCGCTCTCGGTGATCACGTTGTGACCGAGACAGGTGCCGTTCCCAGCGTCGGCGCGGAGCAAGCCGCAGAGCATGCGAATGAACGTGGTCTTGCCGCTGCCGTTTGGACCGAGGAAGCCGTAGATTTCGCCCGTGCGGACCTGCAGCGCGATGTCGTTGACCACGGTGCGGTCGCCGAAGCGCTTCGTCATGCCGCGCACATCGATGGCGAGTTCTTCGCTCATGGATTTATTTGAATTCCACGTCCACCGGCTGGCCGGGATGCAGCTTCGCCGCGGTCGCGGAATCGAAACGGCACTCGACCATGAAGACGAGTTTTTCCCGGCTCTCCTGACTGTAAATAACGGGCGGCGTGTACTCGGCTTGCGGGGAAATGAAAGTGACCTTGCCCGCAAACGGTTCGCCCACGCCGTCGACGAGAACGTTGACGTGCTGGCCGGGCTGAATCGAACCCACCTTCGCCTCCGGGACAAACACACGCACCTTCACATTCTCCGGCGGCAGCAACGCGACCACCGGTTTGCCCGCAGCCACCCACTCGCCCTGCTGGTAGAGGAGATCGTAAACCAGCCCCGCCTGCGGGCAGTTCTGGCGCTTCTGCGAAAGATTCCAGTCCGCCTGCGCAAGCGCAGCTTCGAGCGCGCGGACATTGGCTTCGGCCGCGGCGATCTGGTCGTCGCGCGAGCCAAGATGGGCCGTGGCCAGGTCGGCCTCGAGTTGCCGCACATGATGATCGTCCTGATCGCGCGCGGATTTCGCCCGATCGAAATCCTCCGCCGAAGTGACTCCGCGAGTGTGGAGATCATCCTGCCGTTTGTATTCTTTTTCCGAGAGCACCAGCGAAGCGCGGGCCTGCTTGAGCTGAGCCTCGGCGGAATCGAGCTCGGTGGGGCGCTTGCCTTTCTTCGCGTCCTCCAGATTGTCGCGACCCTGCACGAGCTTGCGCTCGGCTTCTTCGCGCGCCGCGGTCTCCAGGCCACACTCCAGCGCGAAAAGCGGATCGCCGGGTTTCGGCCAATCGCCGCGCTTCACGGAAAGCGTCTCGAGCTGTCCCGCAAATGGGGAGGCCACATAAACGTATTCACCCTCCGCGTAGCCTTGAAAGCGATCCGCGGCCTGGCGGTGGCAACCTGCCAAAGCGGCCAGGGCGCACACCGCGAGACCACAGCGCAACCACGTCGTTTGTTTGTTCATTTCGTTCTCCCTTCTTTCGTCAACACACCTTCCAAAAAGATCGTGATGATCTGGTAAAAAGCCACCTTGGGCGTGCTTTCGAGTTCGCCCATTTTCGCCGGATTGACGACCGCGTCGACCGCGCCCATGAGCATCTCGATCATCATCACCGCGGGGATGTCCTTGCGGATCATGCCGGCCTTGCGTCCGTCCTGGAGCAGCTTGCCGAAAAATCGCTGGATCAATTCGCGCCGCTTTTTCTGCACGAGCGCGAACAGCTCCGGCGCTTCGCGCTGCACGTCGCGCACGTAAATGGCGCTGATCTCATCAGTATGCGCGCGCATGCAGGCCAGCAGCGCTTGCAAGCGCGCGGGAAAATCCTCCGGGCTGTCCGCCACGGCCTTCTCCAAATCCGCCTCCACGGAATTGATCTTGTCCGACATCACCGCCTGCAAAAGAGCGATCTTACTGGAGAAATGAGCGTAGAGCGTCTTTTTGCTCATCCCGAGTTCGCCGGCGAGATCGTCCATCGTCACCCCGCGAAAACCGTGGGAAAAAAAGTAGCGGCGCGCTCCGGCGACGATGCGCTGCCGGGCCGCGTCGGGACCAGCGCGGCGGGTCGGGCTTTTGATCGGAGGTGATTGAGCAGGCATATCCTTTGGAAACTAAACTAGTATTCTCAGTTTCCAAAAGAACCGCAAGCGCTATTTTTTGGGGGGAGATAATCAGATGGAAACCGCCCTCAGCCTACCGGCACGAAATCGATCTGCCGCTTGTAGGCGTCGACGCGGGAGACGATGACCTTGAGCGTGTCACCGATCTTGTAGACCTTGCGCGATTTGCGGCCCACGAAGCACAGCCGCGTGCCGTCGAATTGATAGAAATCGTCGGGCAACGAACTGACGTGGATGAGACCGGTGACCAGGCAGTCGGGCAACTCGACGACCAGGCCGTAGCTGCGCACATCCACCACGATGGCGCGCAAAGCTTCCGGCCGCCGGCTCGCAAGCTGGCGTTGGAAATACTCCATCTTCTTGAGCTGCGTGCTGTCGCGTTCCGCGTCCGAAGAGGTGCGCTCGGTCGTGGAAATATGCGTGGCGATCTCATTCAATTCGCTGAGGCTGCCGATCTTCTCGCGAGCCAGTGCGCGGTGGACTAGCAAGTCGGCATACCGGCGGATGGGGCTGGTGAAGTGCGTGTAGTTGACCTTGGCCAGACCGTAGTGCCCAACCGGGTCCGTGGAATAACGGGCGCGCATCAGGCTCTTCAGCAGGTCGAGCTTGATCACGTATTCCTCCGGCTTGCCGCGAGTCGAAGCGAGCAGACGCTGCAATTCGCGGCGCTGCGTGACGTCCCCGGCGCGGAAGCCGTGGCTGGCCGCGAGGTCGCGGAATTCGCGGAGACGATCCGGATCGGGATCTTCGTGGATGCGATAGATGGCCGGCGCATTGCGGTCCTTGAGCGCCTTGGCCACGACTTCATTGGCCGCGAGCATGAATTCCTCCACGAGCTGGTGCGAAATATCGTTGTCCGATTTCTCCAAACGCACCGCCTTGCCCTGGTCATCGAGCCACACTTTCACCTCGGGAAAATCCAAATCGAGCGAACCGGCAGCGAAGCGGTTCTTCCGCAACAGCGACGCCAGTTCCCAGGCGGTCTTCACGCGCTCGCGCAATTCCGGTGTCACATTGAGCGGCACGGGCTTGGCGTCGAGATGCACCTGCCCGCCGCGCTCGTAGTTCGGCGTGGGCGGCACGGGCTTGTCTTCCAGGATCGCAAAGGCCTGCCGATAGGTGAGCCGCGCGGCGCTCTTGATGACGCTCTTCGCAAAGTGCGTCTTGCGGACTTTGCCGTTGCTATCGAAGTCGATGAACGCGCCAAACGTGAGCCGCTCCACGCCGGGCTTGAGCGAGCAGATGCCATTGCTCAAGCGCTCGGGCAGCATCGGGATCACGCGATCAGCAAGATACGTCGAGTTGCCGCGCTTGCGGGCCTCGCGATCGAGCGGCTGGCCGGGACGGACGTAGTGCGAGACATCGGCAATGTGCACACCGAGCCGCCAACCGTTGCTCAAGCGCTCGACGATGATCGCGTCGTCGAAATCCTTCGCATCATCCGGATCGATGGTGACGATGAATTGTCCGCGGCAATCTTCGCGCCGCGCGAGTTCCTCCGGGTGCACCGTCTCGGAAATGCGATCGGCCTCACGCTCCACCGCCTCGGGAAAGGCCTGGGGAAGCTGGAATTTACGGATGATCGAAAGCATGTCCACGCCCGGGGTGCTGGCCGGCCCGAGCACTTCGATGATCTCGCCCTCAGGATTCACATGGCGCGATTCCCATTCCTCGAATTTTACCACCACCTTGTCGCCCACCCGCGCTCCGTTCGGCGCCGGCGGCTTCACGTAGATGTTCTGCTGGAGGCGCGAATCATCGGGGATGACGTAGAAAAACTTCTTCGACGACTGGAGCGTGCCGACGATCGTCGTATTGGCGCGCTCCAGAATCTTGATCACGCGAGCCTCGCGCGCATCGCCGCGCTGCTGGCGACCTTCGTGCATGATCCGAGCGACGACCTTGTCGCCGTTCATCGCGGTGCCGATATTCGGCGCGGAAATGAAGACGTCCTTCTGCCCCGGCGTCTCGCTCAGGAGATGGGCATTGCCGCCCGCGTGCACCTGCAGCTTGCCGGTCACGAGATCCGCCACCTTGGGCAGGACGTAGCGGTCCTTGCGAATGCAGGCGATCTCGCCCGCCGTTTCCAGTTCGCGCAGCACGGCGCGCAATTCCGCGCGCTTGTCCGCCGGCCAGCGCAGGATCTTGGAAAGCTCCACCTTGTCGAGCGGACGATAGGATGGGGCGCGGAGAATTTGCAGGATGCGCTGCTTGAGCGAGTCCGCTTGGGGTTGTTTGTTTTTAGAGTGTCTCATGGGAGAAAAAATGGGCGATGCCGAGTGAGAAGAGAGCCAATCCGATGCGCCGACTACGAAGGTCACATACCGCACCGCTGAATACTGGCCAATACCTTTCCGAGAACTTCGCGATGGGAAACTAATAGCGCGACTTGCGGACCGCTTCAACAAATTTCTGCGCGCGCTCCGTCAGCGCCGCCCAATTCCGGGTCTGCAAAATCTCCTTCGAGACCAGGCTCGAGCCCGCCCCGAGTGCGACGCAACCCGCCTTCAAAAACGCATCCGCCGTCTCCGGCGTCACGCCGCCGGTCGGCACGATGCGCAGCATCGGCAACGGCGCGAGGATGCTCTTGATATAAGCGGGGCCGCCGAGATCCGCGGGAAAGAGTTTCACGAAATCCGCGCCGCTCTCATGCGCGAGCAGACATTCGGTGGGCGTGAACGCGCCGCTGGCGATCGGCTTGCCCAGTTCATTGGCCACGGCAATGACCTCGGGTTTCGTCACCGGCGTGACGATGAACTCCGCCCCCGCCGCCACCGCCGCCCGCGCGGTTGCCGGGTCGATGATGCTGCCCACACCCATGAGAATCGCCTCGCCGAATTTCCGCGTGACCGCGGTAATGACTTCCAGCGCGTTCGGCGTCGTCATCGTCACCTCCATCGCGCTCACCCCGCCGGCGAGCAACGCGCCCGCCGCCTCCACAAGATGCTCCGAGGAATCGGCACGAATGATCGCGACTATGCCGGGATCGAGCGCGCGACGGATGATTTCCGATTTGGTCATGGAATAATTCGCCTTTTTAGACAGGTTACAGGCGATGAACAGGATTTTACGCGCGGCTGTTTTCCCCACCATCGCGATGGTCCTCGGCATTTTTCCTCATCTCACCCACGCGGCCGGCCCGGGCACACCAGAACCGGCCAAGGCGATTCCGCCGCAACTCGCGGCCCTGCGCAACCACGTCGACCCGCACGCCATCGATATCGCGTGGCCCTACCTCAATTCTCGCGACCCCGCGATCCGCGAAGCCGCCCGCACCGTCGTCGAAGCGCAACCGTTCGATACGTGGAAGCAGCGCGCGCTCGATGAAAAGGACACGTGGGCATCGCTCGAATCGCTGCGCGCGCTCACCGAAGCCTGTCCCAAGGCGCAGGCCGCGGAGTTGTCGCCGCACCTCTGCGAGAAAATCGCTACCCTCCGCATCGACGAGATGAACGAGCCACAGCAACTCGCGACGTTCCAGTTAACGCACGCCATCTTCGTGCGCCTGGGCCCCCTCTCCACCACGGAACGGACTGGGATGCTGGATTTGTGGACCAACTTTCCCGGCACACTCACAGCGCGGGCGCGGGCGCAGCTGACGCTCCTGGTCAATTTTTTGCAGAACGTGCCTACGCGCGACGGAAAGCCGTGGGTACCATTGGCAACTCCCCGTCCCCCCGCTAGCGTCCCCGGCGCAGGAGCACCCTTATGACTGAACTTTCCCCGCAGGCTGTGAAGGACGTATACGCGCGGATTACCGCCGAACTCGGCAAGATCATGGTCGGGCAGGAAACGATCATCCGGCTGCTCCTCGTCAGCCTCTTTGCCCGCGGCCATTGCCTGCTCATCGGCGTGCCCGGCCTGGCCAAGACGCTGCTCGTGCGCAGCCTCGCCGAGACGCTCACGCTTAGCTTCAAGCGCATCCAGTTCACCCCCGATCTCATGCCCAGCGACATCATCGGCTCGGAGCTTCTCCAGGAACGCGATCGCAAACTGGAGTTCGAGTATTTCGCGGGGCCGATCTTCGCCAATTTGCTCCTCGCGGATGAAGTGAACCGCACGCCGCCGAAGACGCAATCCGCGCTCCTCGAAGCGATGCAGGAGCACAAGGTCACCGTCGCCGGGGCTTCGCGCGCGCTGCCCGATCCGTTCCTCGTCGTGGCCACGCAAAACCCCATCGAGCAGGAAGGCACTTATCCCCTGCCCGAGGCGCAGCTCGACCGGTTTATGTTTTCCCTGCATCTCGATTACCCGGCGCATGACGAGGAAGTGGAAATCGTCCGCCGCACCACCTTGCGCGTCGCGGAGAAACTCGCCTCCGTGGTCACGCTCGAGCAAATCCTCGCCGCCCAGCAACTCGTCCTCGCCGCGCCGGTCAGCGACCACGTCATCGACTACGCCGTGCGCCTCGCCGCCGCCACGCGCCCGGCCAATGCGGAAGCGCCCCAAATCACGCGCGACTTCGTCGAGTGGGGTGCCGGCCCGCGCGCCTCGCAGTATCTCATCCTCGGCGCCAAAGCCCTCGCCCTGCTCTCCGGCAAAATCGCCGCGGAAACCGCGGATGTCCGCGAAGTGGCACTCCCCGTCCTGCAGCATCGCGTCATCACCAACTACCGCGCCACCGGCGTCGGGAAGAAATCACGGGACATCATCAACGAGTTGCTGACCCACGTGCAGGAGAAGAACTACTGACTTCCGCCCACTTCCATGAGTTCCAGCGGCATGAAGCGTGCAATCACCACGGGGTTGTTTGTATCAATTCTTATCGTGATCGTGCTCGGTGCATTCGGTTTTCTCGGCACGGTTCAGTGGGGCTCCGGCCCGCTCCCCTTTCCCGAGGTCGAGATACGAATACTCTGTGCTGCATCCGAGTCTTACAAAACAGACACGGGCCATTACCCCAGCGACTCCGCGACGACGGACCAATTGAACCCGAATACGACGTTTGATCCCGCAGCCTATATCGCTTCATCCGCGTTTCTTTACCGCGCCCTCGCCGGAGGCAGTAAGAACTACTTGGTGCACTCCAACTTCCCCGCCAAAATGCTAAAAACAAACAACGCAGGGATCACCTACATCGTTGACCCTTGGGGAAACAGCATCGGCTATTCGACTTTCAAATTCGCGCACCCAAACAGCCCGGATGGATACAACACGACTTTTGACCTTTGGTCGACAGGCGGGAACTCAACGAAGGTGGATCCCACTCATTGGATTAGGAACTGGTAGTCGATCGACGCACTTCGATGCCCCTATGCAACCAACAGAAATCAAGAGGGGACAAAATTAACACTTCTTAGAAGAATGTTCTTTACGGTCGTAGATAATGATTTATAGTCATCAGTTATAGGCGCACCACTATGCACGCATTTCGCACCACGATCTCTACCACGGGTCAGAACTCGAGCTCCACGGAGGCAACGTAAGAATGCAGCAAATTGCCCGTTTCTCTCTTCATCACGCCTCAGCAGGATCTCCGCAAATAGCGGCACACAGGGGTCTGTTTTTCGCATTTTTCACAAACCAACAACGGCGTTGCCCCAAGCAGATCAAACCAAAACAAGGTGCAAAAAAGACTTCGGGGTTGCGGAAAACGCCGCTTGGTTCGTGGCCACGGTTCCGAAGGCCATCAGAGGGGCAAATTTGCCCGCAGCCATCCCTTTTCCTGTAATCCGGATGCCGCCTCCCCTGCCCAAGCGAACCGCGACCGACATTCCGGCTCCGAGTTTGTTGCAGTTGCGCAACCGGCCGCGCCCGCAGCCGCCGCCCTTGCTGCTCAATTTGCCGGAACTGGAGCGGTTCGAGAACCTGCTCGTTTTCGCGAAAGCCGTGGTGGAGGGATATTTTTCGGGGAAACATAAATCGCCCTATCGCGGGTCGGCGGCGGAGTTTGCGGACTACAAGGAGTATGCGCCGGGCGATGACCTGGCCCGGCTCGACTGGCGCGTTTACGGGCGCACCCGCCGGCTGTATCTGCGCCAGTTCGAGGAGGAGACGGACATGACGGTTTACCTCATGCTCGATACCAGCGGGTCGATGCGTTACGCGGGGGAAAAACGGCAGCCGAAATTTTTTCTCGCCGCGAAGATCGCCGCCGCGCTCGCCTACCTGATGATGGCGCAGAGCGACAAAGCGGCGCTCGTCCTCTTTGCGCAAAAAGTCACGCAATACCTCGCGCCCGGCGGCACAAAGCGGCACCTCCACCGGCTCGTGACCGAACTGGAGCGCGTGCGGCCGAATTCCACCACCGGCATCGCCGGCGCGGTGCAGGAGTGCAACGCGCTCTTCAAGAAACGCGGGCGCATCGTGATCCTTTCCGATTTCCTCGACGACACGACGGCGCTCTTCGACGCGCTGGCCCAGTTCGTCCATCGCAAGTTTGAAATCCTCCTCCTCCAGATCGTCGATCCCGATGAATTGAATCTCCCGGCCTTCAACGCCGCCAAGTTCGTCGACCTCGAAACGGCGGAAACGGTGCAGGTCGATCCCGAGGAAATCCGCGCCGGTTACCAGGCGCATATCCAGCGGCTCCTCGACGATTTCGCCCGCGGAGCCGATGCACGCCAGATCCAGCACCGGCTCGTGGATACGCAGCGGCCATATCTGGATGCGATCGAAGCTTACCTGGGATTCCGGGGAAAAAATGAGGGCGGAAGGTAAATCTCCCCATGAGTTTCCTGAATAGCGCGCTCCTTCCCGGCCTTGTCCTCCTGGCCGGATTGCCGCTGCTCATCCACCTGCTCAACTTGCGGTTCCCGCGGTTGTTCGAGTTCTCCTCGATCAAGCATATCCGGGAAACGATTGCGCAACGCTCCCGGATATTTCGCTGGCGGCACCTCCTCCTTTTGCTGCTGCGCACGGTGTTCCTCGTCCTGCTCCTCCTCGCGTTCCTGCGTCCGATGCTCCGGCGTTTCGATTCACAGGCCAATCAACATTCCGCGCGAGCCGTCCTGCTCGTCGTCGATCAATCGCTGGGCATGGAATACAAGGGCGGCGGGCTCAGCAACCGCGAGCGCGCGCAGAATGAAGCGGAAAAAATCCTCGCCACCCTCGCCTCGGAGGACAGCGTCAACGTCATCACCGCCGGCCCGGCGCCCAAGTCCTGCTTTTTTGGTTTCTCCCGCAATCACGCGGACGCGAAGCATTTCCTTGCCGCGATCAAGCCGGGCTACGCGCGGGCGGATTTCAGCCAGGCCAATGTCCTCGCCGCGCGCCTCCTCGCGCAAAACGCCAGCCACCCGGAGATCTACTATCTATCGGACTTCCAGCGGCACAACTGGGCCAATGTCGACTTCACTCCCCTGCCCGCATCCGCGCGCCTTTTCTTCGTCGATTGCGCTCCGCCGCAGCATGAAAATCGCGCCATCCTGGGCGCGACGGTCAGCCAATCCACCGTGCTCGCCGGCGACACCGTGACGCTCGAGGTGGAGGTCGGCAATTTCCGCGAGCAACCCATGCAGGAGCCGGTCAAGGTGGTCCTCGATGGGCGCACGAGTTTCGAAAAGGAAATCACCGTCGCACCCTGGAGCACCGCCCGGGTCACGCTGCCTGTGCCGCCCGGCGGACCGGGATTGCACCAGTGCGAAATCAGCATCGCGCCCGACGATCTCGCCCTCGACGACCACTATTACCTCACCATTCCCGTCCTCGAAAAGGAGGGCATCCTCATCGTCTCCGATGCCCCCGATCCCGGGCGCGATGCCGTGCTCTTCCTCAAGACCGCGCTGAATCCATATGACGACCTCGCCGGTTCCCTGCTGCCCGAGCAGACGTCCGCGGCCGGAGTCACGGCGGCCAAGTTGGCCACCGTCCGCAAAGTTTTCTTCACCCGCGCCGGGCCGCTCAGCGAGGAAGCCTGCAAGCTTCTGGCGGATTTCGTCTTCCACGGCGGCGGCCTCGCCTACTTCCTCGATGGCGAAAGCGATGCGGCCAATCTCGCGGGAATCGAACGCGCCATGGCTTCCAACCCGCTTCCGCTCAAGCTCGGCGCCAAACGCGTGGCGAAGAATGTCGGCCCCGGCGCGCAGCAAATCATCCGCGGCGATTTCAAGTCGCGCTACCTGCAGCTCTTCCGCGGCGCGAACCGGCAGAACCTCGCGCTGCTCGAATTCTACGACATCTACGACGCCGCCCCGACCGGCACGGGCAACGTCCTGCTCACCTACGCGGACGACACCCCGGCCATGGCCAGCCTCAATCATGGCCTCGGCACGATGCTCTTCCTGAATTTTTCGGTGAGCGAATTTTCGAGCAACCTGGCCCGGCAACGCATCTTTCCCGCGTGGATGCAGGAGATCGTCAAGAATCTGACGAGCGACGAGCCGCTGCCCGTTTCCTCGCTGGTCGGTGAACCCGTGACGGACGAGATTTGGAAAAGCGAACTGGTCGCAAACCCTGTGCGCAAGCCCTCCGGCGAGGCGGCGGATGTGAAAGCGGAGGTGCTGGGCGAGCGCCTCGGCATCGCTTTCACGCCGGAAGAACCGGGTTTTTATACGATGCGCACCACCCGGCTCCTGCACTCCTACGCCGTCAACCCGCCGCCAGACCAAAGCGATCTGCGACCCATCGACCGCTCGCTGCTGCCGGAGCAGCTCAGCGAAAAAGGGCAGACCGGCTTTTTCGTGCAGGGGCATGAGGACTTTGAAAACCTCATTTTAGGAAAGCCCATCTTTCACTGGTTCATTCTCGCCGCAGTGTTCATGCTGCTGATCGAAGTGCTCCTCCAATTCCTCCTCCAGCGCGCCGCGACCAAACGATGACCCGCATGCAATGGCCCCAGCTCCTTTGTGCCGACCGCCTCGGCAGTTCCCGTCCGGCCGGTGCGGAGGCGCAGCGCTCGCCCTTCCAGCGCGATTCGGACCGGATCATCTTTTCCTCCGCGTTCCGGCGGCTGCAGGACAAGACGCAGGTCTTCCCGCTGGCGGACAACGACTACGTGCGGACCCGGCTCACGCACAGCCTGGAAGTCGCGAGCGTGGCGCGTTCGCTCGGTACCATCGTGGGCACCGCGATCTGCGAGCGCGGCGAGTTGCCCGGCATCCACCCTTCGGACTTCGGAGCCGTCGTCTCCGCGGCGGCGCTGGCGCATGATCTCGGCAATCCGCCTTTCGGACACTCCGGCGAGGACGCCATCCGGGTCTGGTTTGAGAACTCGAAGATTGCCCAGGACGCCCGCGCGCCGCTGCGCAAGAACGAGCAGGAAGATCTCGCCCGTTTCGAGGGCAACGCGCAAGGGTTTCGCCTCATCACACGGTTGCAGATGCCGGACAACCCGGGCCTGCGGCTGACCTGCGCCACGCTGGGCGCATTCACGAAATACCCCATCGAGGCGCTGGTCCCCGACAAGGCGCGGATTCACGAAGGAGCGAGCACCAAGAAATTTGGCTTCTTCCAAAGCGAGCGCGATTTCTTCATGGATGTCGCCACCCGCTGCGGGCTCATCCGGCGCGCGCCGTTGCATGCCTGGTGGTCGCGCCACCCCCTGGCTTTCCTCGTCGAGGCGGCGGATGACATTTGCTACCGGCTTGTCGATTTTGAGGACGGCTTCCGCCTCGGCTTTCTGGAATATGAGGAAGTGCGCGACCGGTTTGTGAGCGTGATCGGCGATGAGGCGATGCGCGCCCGGGCCGAAACGATGCGCGAGAAAAAAGAGCGCATCGAGTTCCTCCGCGCGCTGGCCATCGGGGCGGCGGTGCAGCAAACCGCGGAGTTCTTTCTCACCAAAGAGTCGGAAATTCTCGCCGGTGAATTCGACTCCCCCCTCATCGATCACATTCCCGCCGGACCGGAACTGGACACGATCAAGAAACGCTCCGTGGAGACAATCTATGCCACCACGCGCGGTGTGGAAATCGAGGCCGCGGGTTTCGCCGTTCTCGGCGGTCTGCTCGACGACTTCGTGGCCGCCGTGAGCGACCTGGCCCGTCGCGGGAAGCATGCCAGCCCCCGCAGCCACAAACTGCTCCGCCTCGTGCCCGAGCAAAGCCTCGGCCCCAATCGCGAGCCCGATTCCAACCCCTACCAGCGCCTCCTGCGCATGATCGACTTCGTTTCTGGCATGACCGACAGCTATGCCGTCTCCCTCTTCAAGAAAATACGCGGAATTTCCCTGCCCGGACAGTAGGGGACGATCGTTTTCCACACTGGGGCCGTTCCGGGCACGGAACCTGCATCTCCAGATGTGGAATCCTTCGCTGACTATGAAATACACCCTCCTCGCTGTTGCTGCCGCGTGCGCCTTCTACGGATGCGCAGGCGCCAAAATCGCCCATACCGACGTGGCCACCGGCGCCTACAAGCCCAAGGCCATCTACGTCCGCTCCTTCATCGCCGACAATGCGCCCTTCCATGGCCACCACGGCGATAGCGTCGGCGAACACAAGATTCGCAAGTCGCTCGCCCCGGCCGCCTTCTCGAAGGCGCTGCGCGAGCAGATGGAACTGATCGCGCCCGCCATGGTGGTGGACACCGACGAACAGCCGACCAGCGGATGGCTCGTCGAAAGCGACATCGACTACGCCAGCGCCGGCAGCCAGACACTGCGCGCCATCGGCGGCCCGCTCGGCCTCGGCCATTCCAGCGTGAAAATTCATGTCCGCATCACCGACCTCGATGCCCGCCACGTCGCCTTGAACGACAAGGACACCAGCAAGGGCGGCAGCGGAAACGTGATCTATGAATTTGACGTCAGTGGCGGCAGCAGCGTGAGCGGCGCCGTCGGGTCCATCTATGCGCCCGGCTTGGGCAACCCCGAGGAGTTCGACTACAAGAACGCCGCCGAGCGCGTCTACTACGCTTTGAGCATCGATCCGCAGCGCTACGGGTCGCACTCCTCCACGTCCATCCGCTACTAAGCGGGAACGTCTTTTGTTGGTGGTTCCGGGAAGGCGGGACTTCCGCCGGGCGATGGTGACCTGAGAGTCGCCGCCCGGCTGAAGCCCGCCTTCCCGCTTTTTCTTGGTGGCGTTCGCCGACGCCCAGCCCTTCGCGCGAGGAAGCCGGCGCGCGATTGGGTTGCGTCTCCGCACCCGCCGGTGTCTTCTGCTGGGACGAGAGTTTCCCGATGCGCCCGGCTCCGGTCCAATCCGTCTTCGATCTAGCTTTCCAGCACCACCAAGCCGGGCAGTTGGCGGCGGCAGAGTCGCTCTACCTCCAGATCCTCGCCACCCAACCCGGCCACGCCGACGCGCTGCATCACCTCGGCGTCATCGCGCACCAGACCGGCCAACCCGACCGCGCGATAGAACTCATCCGCCGGGCTCTGGTCCTCAACCCGGGCAATGCAGCCGCTCATTCCAACTTGGGCGAAGTGTGGCGCAAATTGGGCCGCTGGGACGAAGCCGTCACCTGCTATCGCCGGGCGCTCGCACTCCAGCCCGACCTGCCCGAGGTCCATCACAACCTGGGGATGGCTCTCGCTGGCCAGGGGCGGTTCGACGAGGCCAGCGCCGCCTTTCGGCGGACTCTCGAGTCGCAGCCCGGCCACGTGGCGGCCCGGGTCAATCTCGGCCTCGCGTTGCAGGCTCAGGGCCAGAACGACGAAGCCGTGACCGCGTTTCGCCACGCGCTCCAGCTCCAGCCTGGCCACATGATTGCGCTCACCAATCTCGGAAATGCGCTCCGCGACCATGGGCAACTCGACGAGGCCATCGCCGCGTACCGTCAGGCCCTGCAGTTCCAGCTCGGCCAGGCGGAAGTCCACAACGGTCTGGCCCTCGCTTTGGCCGCCCAAGGTCGGCTCGATGAAGCCATCGCCGAACATCGCCGGGCCCGCGACCTGAACCCCGGCCACTCCAGCATGCATAGCAATTTGCTCTACATGCTCCACTTCCATCCCACGCCAGACGAGGAGGCCATTTCCGAAGAGCGACAGCGCTGGAACCGGCAGTTTGCCGAACCGCTCAAGCGCTTCATCCGGCCCCACGCCCACGATCGCGACCCGGAACGGCGGCTGCGTATCGGTTACGTCTCACCCGATTTCCGGGACCATGTGGTGGGCAGGAATTTGCTCCCGCTATTCCGGCATCACGATCGCGAGAAGTTCGAGATTCTATGTTACTCAGGCGTGAGAAAGCCCGACGGATTGACCGCGCTCTTCCGCCAGTGCGCAAGGACCTGGTGTGACGTCGCGGATGTCGGAGATGAAACGCTCGCCGAACTCATCCGGCGGGACGGAGTCGACATCCTCGTCGATCTGAGCCAGCACATGGCGGACAACCGTCTGCCAGTGTTCGCGCGCCAACCCGCGCCCGTGCAGGTCAGCTTCGCCGGCTATCCGGAGGGCACAGGTTTGGAAGCGATCGGCCATCGGATCAGCGACCGTTACCTCGACGCGCACCCCGGCGAGCAGGTCGTGCTCATCGACAGCTTTTGGTGCTACGAACCGGGCGGACTGGAACTACCCGTGAGTCCATTGCCCGCCGGCGAAAACAGCTACGTGACCTTTGCCAGCCTGAACGCGTTCGCCAAAGTGAACGAAGCGGTGCTCCAGCTTTGGGGCCGGATCATGGCTCGCGTCAAAGACTCCCGCCTCGTGCTCCTCGCCGACCCGGGCAGCCATCGACAACGGACGATCGAGATCCTGACCCGGGAAGGCGTGGACGCCCATCGCGTGGAATTTGTCCTCCGCTGTTCCCGCAAAGCCTATCTCGAACGGTATCAGCGCCTCGACATCGTCCTCGACCCATTCCCCTACAACGGCCACACGACCAGTCTCGACGCGCTTTGGATGGGCGTGCCGGTCGTCAGCCTCGTGGGGCCGCGATCTGTCTCCCGCGCCGGCCTCAGCCAGCTCTCAAATCTTGGTCTGCCCGAGCTGGCGGCCTTCTCGGAGGAAGACTACCTCCGCGCTGCCACCGCACTCGCCCACGACCTCCCGCGCCTCGCCGCCTTGCGCTCCACCTTGCGGCCGCGGATGCAGGCGTCGGCGCTGACGGACGCCGCGCAATTCACGCGCAACATCGAGAACAGCTATCGCACGATGTGGCAGCAATGGTGCGGGCAGCAAACGCCTTCCTCGTGATCCCAAGCTCGATGTTGTCGTCGCAATAATGTTACTTTGCTCGCCGCGCGCGGCTCGCTAGCTTCGCGAACCCGATGAAGACCTATCCACCTGCGCAGTTCATCAGCCGTGAAATGAGCTGGCTCGCGTTCAACCAGCGCGTGCTGGAAGAAACGCTCAACGCCGCCAATCCCCTGCTCGAACGCGTCAAGTTTTTCACCATCACTTCCTCGAACCTCGATGAATTCTTCGAGGTGCGCGTCGCCGGCCTGAAGCAACAAGTGGAAAGCGACATCGTCGAGCGCAGCTTCGACGGCAAGACCGCGAGCGAGACCTTGCGCGCCATCCACAAGCAGGTGCGACGGATGATCGACCAGCAGTACCGTTGCTGGCGCGAGGAATTGCTTCCGGAGCTGGCTAAAAACAACATTCACATTCTCGATTACGCCCATCTCAGCGACGCCGACCGCACGTGGGTGGAGCAGTATTACCGCGCCAATGTGCGGCCCGTGCTCACCCCGCTCGGTCTCGATCCTTCGCATCCCTTTCCCCAGCTCCTCAACAAATCCCTGAACATCGTGGTGCAGGTGGAAATCGAGCGCGAAGGCGAAATGGAACGGCGCCTCGCCGTGGTGCAAGTGCCGCGCGTCCTCCCGCGCCTCGTGCGGCTGCCGCGCGAAAACGAACGCCTCGATTTCATTTATCTCGGCAACCTCATCGGCCACTATCTCGCCGATCTTTTCCCCGGCACGAAAATCCTCGGCTTCTGGCATTTTCGCGTCACCCGCAACAGCGAGCTCTACATCGACGAGGAAGACATCGGCAATCTGCTCAAGGCCGTCGAAAACGAACTCCACAACCGCCGCCGCGGCGCCGCCGTGCGTCTCGAAGTGGATGCCGATTGCCCCGCCGAGATCTACCAATATCTCCTCGAGACCCTCGAACTGACCGAGGAGGATTTGTATCTCATCGATGGCCCGCTCAATCCCACGCGCCTCATGGTCATCTACGCCGGTGACCATTCACCCGAACTGCGCGACAAGCCCTTCGTCGCCCCCACCGCGCCCGCCCTTCGCGGCGTGCACGATCTCTTCTCCGTCATCCGCCAGCGCGACGTGCTCGTGCATCATCCCTACGAGAGCTTTGGCAGCGTGGTCGATTTTCTCGAGCAAGCCGCGCAGGACCCGAACGTCCTCGCCATCAAGCAGACGCTCTACCGCACGGGTGGCGATCCGCGCATCGTCGGCGCGCTCATGGACGCGGTGAAAAACGGCAAGCAAGTCACCGCCGTCACCGAGCTGAAAGCGCGCTTCGACGAGGCGAACAACATCCTCTGGGCCCGCCGCCTCGAGGAAGCCGGCGTCCACGTCGTCTACGGTATCGTCCACCACAAGGTGCACAGCAAAATCGCGCTCGTCGTGCGGCGCGATGAGGACGGCCTGCGCCGCTATGTGCACCTCGGCACCGGCAACTACAATCCGAGCACCGCCAAGCTCTACACCGATCTCTCGTTCTTCACCGCCCAGCCCGATTTCGGCGAGGACGCGACGAACTTCTTCAATCTCCTCACCGGCATCTCGCACTTCCAGGGCGCGAAGAAATTCCTCATCTCCCCGTTCACCACGCACGAGGCGATCATGAATCTCATCAAAAAGGAGACCGAAAACGCCACGGCCAAAAAGCCCGCCCGCATCATCGCCAAGATGAATTCGCTAGTGGACCAGGAAATCATCGCCGCGCTCTACGGCGCCTCGCAGGCCGGTGTGAAAATCGACCTCATCATCCGCGGCATCTGCTGCCTGCGGCCCGGCGTCGCGGGCGTGAGCGAAAATATCACCGTGCGCAGCATCATTGGGCGCTTCCTCGAACACGCGCGCGTCTTCTATTTCGAAAATGCCGGTTCGCCCAAGCTCCTCCTCGGCAGTGCCGACTGGATGCCGCGCAATTTCTTCCGCCGCATCGAGATCATTTTCCCGGTGGAAGAATCGGCTCTGCGCGACCGCATCGTCAACCAGATCCTCGCCACGCAGCTCGCCGACAATGTCAAAGCCACCATCCTCGGCAGCGACGGCGTCTATTCCCGCATCCCCGTGAAAAAGGAAACTGGCCAGCGCAACAGCCAGGACGAATTCATGGCCCTCGCCCTCGGCGATTCCAAACCACGCCGCGTCGCCCGCGCCCGCGCCGTAAAGAAAGCTTACCCGAAAATCGAGATCGCCCAGTCCCCGCGCTAGGCGGTCTCCCACCTTCACGCAGCCCTTTGCGGAGCAGAACGTACGCTCTAAGAAACGGGCGGGCGTGGGCTCGTCCTGCCGTCCCCCCTCAACCCCGGCAGCCTATGGTCCCTTTCTCCCCCTTTCACGAACTGGCTTCGATTGGCCGTGTTCGTTTCGCCGTTATTTTAGCTGCCGTGCTCTTCGGTGGTTCCGCCGGGGCGGCGGAGCGGGTGGCGGATGCGAAGGATTTTCCGCGGTTCAAGCCGATCGAGCCGCCGGAGGCGGTGGCATCGTTTCAGGTGAAGAAGGGATTTCGCGTCCAGCTGGCGGCGGCGGAGCCGCAGGTCGTGAACCCGATTGCGATGGCTTTCGATGAGAATGGCCGGCTGTTCGTGGTGGAGATGCTCGATTCGGAAAAGCGTTCCGCCGGCGGAACCGTTCGCGTGCTGGAGTCCACGCATCACGATGGCCGGTACGACAAGAGCACGCTCTTCGCGAAGGAGCCGGTCTGGATCACGGCGGTGGTTTGCTACAACGGCGGCGTCTTTGTGGGCGCGCCGCCGGACATCCTCTGGCTGAAGGACACCAAGGGCGACGGCGTGGCCGATGAGCGCAAGGTGGTCTTCACCGGCTTCAGCCCGGGAAAGCCGCTGGAACTTTCGGAAGGGTGCGTGAACAATTTCAAGTGGGGACTGGATCACCGCATTTATGGCGCGACGTCCCTCAATGGCGGGGTGGTGCACGCCGCGGGCGCGGACGCCGGCGAGCCGCTCAATTTGCGCGGGCGCGATTTCTCCTTCGACCCGCGCACCTTGACGATGCGCCCGGAGACGGGCACCGCGCAGTGGGGCATGAGCTTCGACGATCGCGGACGGAAATTTGTGTGCAGTAACAGTCGCCACATCCAAACTTTGATGTATGAGGATCGTTACTCCGGGCGCAACCCGTTGCTCGCCATGCCGCAGGCCCTGGTGGATATCCCGGCGGATGGGCCCGCGGCCGAGATTTTCCGCATCAGCCCGGATGAACCGTGGCGGGTTTTCCGTCAGCGCTGGCGCGCCGAGGCCAATGCCCCGGGCGCCGAGGGTGGCCGTGCCGGCGGCAGTTTCACCTCGGCTGCGGGCGTGACCATTTATACCGGTAACGCTTTTCCTCCAGAGTTTGTCGGCAATGCATTTGTCGCCGATCCGGCGAACAACATCGTGCACCGGAAAACCATTCGCGACGCGGGTGTGGAGCTAATCGCGGAGCGCGCGCCCGATGAGCAAAAAGTGGAGTTCATGGCCTCGACGGACACGTGGTTCCGCCCCGTCAATTTCGCCAACGCGCCCGACGGCGCCCTCTATGTCGCCGACATGTATCAGGAAATCATCGAAGGGTCGCACTTCATCCCGGAAGGAATCCGGAAGTTCCTCGACTTCGAAAGCGGCAACGATCGCGGACGCATTTTCCGCGTCGCGCCCGAGGGCTTCCACGAACCCAAAACGCCGCAGTTGAAGACGGCGACCACGGCGGAACTGGTGGCGTTGCTCGAACATCCCAATGGCTGGCACCGCGAAACAGCGGCCCGCTTGCTTTTTGAACGGCAGGACAAGGAAGCCGTGCCCCTTTTGGAAAATTTGCTCAAGACGTCGTCGTCCGCGCAGGGCCGACTGCATGCGCTCTACGCGCTGGATGGGCAGTCGGCGCTACCCCCCAGTGTTCTCTTTCTCGGTCTGACGGACACCGATGCAACCGTGCGCGAACACGCGGTCCGTTTATCGGAAGGTTTTCTGCACGAGAGATTACCGCTTCCGAATGCGGTTTCCGAAAAGCTCCTCGCGCTGGCGGATGATCCCTCGGCCCGGGTCCGCTACCAGCTCGCGTTCACCTTAGGCGAAATGTCGGGGACCAACCGGGCCGCAGCCCTCACGGCGATTCTGCGCCACGACGCGGACAGCTCCTGGATCCACGCCGCGATCTTGAGTTCGCTGGCCCAGGGGCGTGGGGATGTTTTTGCCTTGGTCTCCGCCGACGCGCCGTTGGCCGCATCCGCGGGCGGGCAGGAATTCCTGCGCGCATTGGCGGGTCTGATCGGCACGGCCAATCAACCGGACGAAGTGGCCCGCGTGTTTGCCTTTCTCACCTCCACCCAGTCGCCGCCCCCTGCGGTGGTGCGGGCCTTCGGCGAAGGATTGCGGAAAGCGGGCAGTAGTCTCGCGGCCGTCGACAAGGAGAATCGGTTGCAAGGCGCATTCGATCGCGCGCGTGTGACTGCGGCAGATTCCAAGGCCAGCGAGACGAATCGCGTGCAAAGCACCGAACTACTCGGCCTGACTTCGATCAAGGAATCGGGCGCACTCCTCGGCACCCTGACCGGACCCGATCAGCCGCAAGCGGTCCAACTCGCAGCCGTCGACACGCTCGCGCGCTACAGTGACAACACCATCGCGCCCACGCTGCTGAAGTCGTGGGAGGGCTTCACCCCGCGCCTACGCAGCGAGGTGCTGACCGCGCTGCTGGCCCGGCCGGAACGCGCGCTGGAATTGCTCGCCGCACTCCAATCCGGCGCCGTCAAACGCACCGATTTGAATGCCTCACAAATCCAGTTTCTTCAGACGCACGCGAACCAGAAAGTCCATGCGCTGGCCGCGACCGTGCTGGCCGCGCCGGCAGCGCGTCCCCGCCAGGAGATCGTCGTCACATACGGTGAGGCGTTGACGATCAAAGGCGATGCCGGGCGCGGGCGGGCGATCTATCTCCAGCGTTGCATCCCGTGCCATCGCGCCGAGGACCACGGTTCCATGGTCGGCCCGGATCTGGTGACGGTGAAAATCGCCGGGCGGGAGAAGTTGCTCGATAGCATCATCGATCCGAGCCGCGAAGTGGACCCGAAATACATCGCTTACCTCGTGGAAACCAAAAGCGGGGAAAGTTTCGTCGGCGTGATCGCCAATGAATCGCCCACGAGCATTGTCCTGCGCGAGCCTTTCGGCAAGGAGGAGACCGTCCTCCGCAGCAACCTCAAACGCATGCAAAACCTCGGCCAATCCTTGATGCCCGAGGGCCTCGAAGCGGGCCTCACGCCACCCCAGATGGCCGACTTGCTCCAGTTCATCGAGTCTCTGTAAGCGGCTCCAAGAAAAGGCGGCGGGGCACCGCTATTCCTTCGCTTCCACTTCAATCGCCACGGCGGAGAGTGCTGGCAGAGTTACCGTCTCGCCCGATGCCTTTAACGCCACCGTCTTCACGCGATCCGGTGCGGTCCAGTGGTTCATCACGTCGAGTTCCTTCGCATCCTGAGTATCGCACACGGCCTCCGCGCGGATGATGCGCAGCGGCCTCTCGAACCCATCGCTCGCCACGCGAAACTCCTGCGCCCTATCGGCGGTATTCACCGCAAAGAGCGTGACGGATTTTTTGTCAGGCGAGGCGCAGGCGAAGACATCCGGGGCGTGGTCGCCGGGGCCGCTCTCCACCTTGAGCGGCATCGGCCGCGCGTGGTGCGTGTAGAGTTCCATCACGTAATGACTGGGCCGCTTGAGGATGCCCGCGGGACTGGTCTCAAACGTCGCCCCACAATAGCTGTTCGCCATGTTCGAGCGGTTGGCGATGCCCACCTTGTCGCAGTGGCGCATCATCACGTGGAGATGACGCGCATTGAGCAGCGCCGTCTCGAGCGTCATCTGCCGGGCGCGGTTCACGCCCCAGTCACCACCGCTCACATTCCACTCGGTAATCGCGATCTTGAGATGCTCGCAACCAGGCGCCGTGTCGAACATCCGCGCCGTGTTGCGAATCTGCGCCTCGGCGCGCGCGAGGTCGCGAGTGTATTCGTGCGGACAAACAAACGCGAGATCCCGGCCCGCCAAATCCACCAGTTTCTGCGCGGGATAGGAGGACATCACCTGCGCCGCTGAGTCCGCCTGCTTGATCGCGTGGATGAAGTTCTCGATTTGCTCCAAATAATCCGCCCGGTCCCCGGCAATCTCATTGCCCACCTGCCAGTATTTCACTCGGTACGGCTCCGGATGTCCATTGGCCGCGCGCTTGCTGCCCCATGCGGAAACGGCGTCTCCATTGCAATACTGCACCAGTTCGCCCGCGCTTTCCGCGCCATCGGAAAGGCTTGTGCAAATCAGCGACTCCGCGCCGACCGCTTCGCAAAACTGGCAGAACTCATCGATCCCCACATCGTTCGAATCGAGACGGCCCCACACCTTGTCTTGAAACGAGAGCCGCTGGTCGCGGTCCCCGACCGCGTTCTTCCAGCGATACTCGCCGGGATCGATGATCGAGCCGCCCCAGCGGATGATCGGCGGATGCAGTTCCTTCACGAGATCGACCACGTCGCGCCGCCAGCCGTGGACGTTGTCCTCCGGCATGAGCGAAAGTTTATCCGCCCACAAATGCCCGTCGCCCTGCGCCTCCAGGGCGAACACGGCCCGGTCCGTGACCCCGCACGAGGTCATGGAAACCGAAACCTTTTGCCACGCATCCGTGATCTTCGGCAGAGGTACGCTGGCCAGCGTCATCCACGTCCCGTCGGGCAACAGCGTCTTGAGTGCGACCGCAACATTCACCGCCGCACCCTCCGCGCGCAGGTAACCGGTGAAGTGATAATTCACCCCCGTTTTCACCGCGAGACTCGATTGCGTCAGCGTGGCGGGCCTGGCCGCCGAGACCGATAGCTTCGCGCAACGCGCCCCGCTGAAAGGCCGGTCGGTGTCGATGTCCCAAGTCGCGCCTTTATCCCAAGGCCGGTCGCAAATATCCGGCGCGCCATTGAAGTAATGCTGGGGCGACGGCGGCAGGATGCCCTCGAACGAGCGGTCGTTGAGCATCTCAGCCCACATCGCAGGCACCACATCGTCCAGCAGTTCGATGAAGTTCCCGAAGAGCAGCGGGCTCACTTTCCCATCATTGAGCGGCTCGTTGTGAATCGTGATGGCCGGGGCCGTTTTGTCCTCCGCCACGCTGGTCAGCGATGCGGCGGGAGCGAGTGTCACAATGATGGCCGCGAGAACTTTGGGGAGGGACGATACGCGAGTGAATCGAAGGGCGATATTTCCTGGTGTGCTCATATCTGGGGAGGTGAAGCGGATGGTGTGGCAGCGCAAAGCCCGCCAAAGTGGGACTTCGCCGTCTGCCCTACACCATGGGAAATCCTCCAAGAGGGTTCCGCCTAGGAGGATTTATCATTAGCCCCCCGCTTTTCTCCATGCGTCACGAAAAGACCCATTTCCCGCTGGCGCGCCTACTTCTGGCCGCGGCCTTCGTGGCATGGACAGTCGCACCCGCGCGGGCAGCCGAGGATGCCGCGCTATTCGAAAGCAAAATCCGCCCCTTGCTGGCCGACCATTGTTACGAGTGTCACAGCGTGGAAAAAAAGCAGAAGGCCGGGCTGGTGCTCGATTCCCGGGCTGGCTGGGAAAAAGGCGGCGACTCCGGTGCGCCGATCGTGCCGGGCAAACCCGAGGAATCCCTGCTCATCAAGGCCGTGCGCTGGAACGACAAGGATCTCCGGATGCCACCGGAAAAGGCGGGCGGAAAATTGAGCGACGCGCAAATCGCCGACCTCGAGGCCTGGATCAAGAGCGGGGCTTTCGACCCGCGCCTGAAATCCGCGACCCTCCCCGCGAAGAAAAGCTGGGCGGAGATTTTTACCGAGCGCAAGCAGTGGTGGAGCTTGCAGCCATTGCGCGCGACCGATCCACCGCCCGCCGGAGATGCGGAGTGGTCGACCAATACGATCGACAGGTTGCTCTGGGCGCGCCTCAAGACCGAAGGCATCCCGCCGTCGCCGAAAGCGGATGCCCAGACGTTGATTCGCCGCGCCACGCTCGTTTTGACGGGCCTGCCACCCACACCCGCTGAGGTGGACGCTTTCACCACCGCCGCAAAAACCGACGCGGCGGGAGCGTACGCCGCACTGGTGGAACGCCTGCTCGCGTCACCGCATTTCGGCGAGCGCTTTGCCCGGCATTGGCTCGACGTCGTTCGCTTCACCGAGACACACGGCAACGAATGGAACTACGACGTGGCCTACGCCTGGCGCTATCGCGACTACGTCATCCGCGCTTTCAACGAAGACGGGCCCTACGACCAATTCACCCGGGAAAATATCGCCGGCGATCTCGGACCGCATCCGCGCTGGAACGCGACTGGACATTTCAACGAGTCGGCCATCGGCACCGCGTTTTACCGCTTCGGCGAGGTCAACCACGACAGTTGCGCGAAGTTTGGCGCCATCGGTTACGACATCGCGGACAACCAGCTCGACACGCTGACCAAGGCCTTCCAGGCGACGACCGTGGCCTGCGCGCGCTGCCACGATCACAAGCTCGATGCCGTTTCCACCAAGGATTATCATGCGCTACTCGGCATCCTCCGCAGCACGCGCCTGGTCCAGCACACGCTCGACGGCCCGGAAGTGAATCGCGATGGCATGGCCGCGCTGCAGGCGCTCAAGCCGCAACTCCGCACCGAACTGGCCACGGTCTGGCGGGCCGACGCCGCGACGCTGGATGCAGCGAAACTGCAAACACTCGCGGCTGCGGCCAGGGGCAAGGCGCCGGATCTCAACAGCCCGCTCCACGCCTGGTTTGTGGCCAGCCAGGAGCCAAACGTGGCGGAAACATGGACGAAACTATCCGCGGACCACGCGCGGGAAGCCGCCGACCGCGCGGAATTCAACCGCTCGAAGTTCACCACGCTCGCTGACTTCCGCGGTAGCATTCCCACCGGCTGGCATGCCGATGGCATGGGCTTACGCGAAGGCGGCACACCGAGCGGAGACTTCGCCGTGGCTGCGGAAGGGGAAACCGCGCTCCAGACGATCCTGCCCGCCGGCGTCTTCACCTTCGCGTTGTCGGAGAAACTCAACGGCGCGCTCCGTTCGCCCACGCTCCAGCGCACGCACGCCAGGGTCAGTTTTGAAGCGGTGGGCGGCCGCTTCAGCCTCGCGCACCTCGTCTTCAACAACTGCCAGCTCAACTACAATCACCAATATTCGCTCCACCAGGACACATGGTCGTGGCTCACCGTGGATTTTCCCGAGGAGACCGACGCACTGCATCCCTACGCCGAATTGCTCACCTTCTGGGACAATCCCAAATTTCCCGACCCGCTCGGCACGCTGGGCAAGGATACCGAGAACCAGCGCGGCCCATGGGCAGACTATGCGAAAAACCCGCGCACCTGGTGGGGCGTCCGGCGCATCGTGCTGCACGATGGGCCGGAAAAACCGAAGGATGAACTCAGCCACCTCGCACGCTTGTTCACCGGCGACCCGCCGAAGTCCGCGGATGAAATCGCCGCGCGTTATACCGCGATCGCCCGCGCGGCCGTGGAAGCCTTTTCCGCCAACCGCGCCACGGATGACGACGTGCTTTGGCTCAACTGGCTCTTGCAGAACGGTCTCCTTTCCAATCGCGCGGACGCCACGCCCCGCCTCGCAGAACTCGTCGCGAAATATCGCGCTGTGGAAACCAGCCTCACACCACCCACGATGATGTCTGGCATGGCCGACGAAGGCCCGGGGTTCGCGCAGCCGGTGCTCCTGCACGGCGACTTCACCCGGCCCGGCGAATCGGTCGAACGCTCCTATGCCCAGGCGCTGACGCCTGCGGGATTCGCCTTCCAGCCGCAGGGCAGCGGTCGTGCGGAACTGGCCCAACTCATCGCCAGTGCCGACAATCCCCTCACCGCACGCGTGATGGTGAACCGTGTCTGGCAATGGATCTTCGGGCGGGGATTGGTTGGAACTCCCGATGATTTCGGACATCTCGGCGAACATCCCTCGCATCCGGAATTGCTCGACGATCTTGCCTCCCAATTCATCGCCGAGGGATGGTCGGTGAAGAAACTCGTCCGCGCGCTCGTCTCGAGCCGCGCCTTCCAATCCGCCACCGCTCCTACCACCGAAGCGCGGCAACGCGACCCGCAGGATCTCCTCCTCTCCCACTCCACCGCACGCCGCGCGGAGGCGGAGGTCATTCGCGACAGCATTCTCGCGGTGTCAGGCCGGCTCGACCCGCAGCTCTACGGCCCAAGCATCCATCCCTTCCGGGAGAAAGCCGATCCCGACAAACGGCTCTTCATCGGTCCGCTCGATGGCGACGGCCGGCGCAGCATTTACCTCAAGTTCCAACTCATGGAAGCGCCGCGTTTCCTCAGCGCCTTCAATCTGCCCGGCGGAAAAGTCGCGCAAGGCCGCCGCGACACGTCCAATTCCCCCGCGCAAAGCCTCGCGCTGCTCAACGATCCTTTTGTTTTCGCGATGGCGGACTTTTGGGCCGGACGGCTCGTGACCGACGGTCGCGCCTCCGCTGCCGAGCGCGTGGACGTTTTGTTCCGCGAAGCCCTGGGGCGCGCCCCCGATGCTTCCGAGCGGGAGAGTTGCCTCGCTGCGGTGCGCAGTCTGGCCGCTGCGCAAGGAATCGGCGAGGCCGACATTTTGACGAACCGCGCGGTGTGGAAAGACGCCGCCCACATGATGTTCAACCTCAAGGAATTCATCTTCATCCCGTGAGCACCTCCACGCCAAAGTATTGCCCCGGCCGCTTGTCCACGCCTTTCACGCGTCGCGAGATACTCAAGACGAGCGCGACCGGTTTCGCATGGCTGGCCTTGTCCGCTCTCACCCAACAGCGGGCCTTCGGCGCGGCACGCTCCCCGCATTTTCCCGGCAAAGCCAAAAGCGTCATCTTTCTCTTCATGGATGGCGGCGTGTCGCACGTGGACTCGTTCGACCCCAAGCCCGCGCTGACCGCGCACGCGGGCGAACCCTGGAGCGGCGACAAAGCGCGCAAATGGGTGAAGAGTCCGTGGAATTTCGCCCAGCACGGCCAGAGCGGCATGTGGGTCAGCGATTTGTTTCCCCACATCGCGACCTGCGTGGACGACATTGCCGTGATCCGCTCGATGAAAGCGGACTTACCCATCCACTCCACCGGCGTGCTTCTGCTCCACACCGGACACAATCTGGCTGGCCGGCCCAGTCTCGGTTCGTGGATGAGCTACGGCCTCGGGAGTGAAAATGAAAATCTGCCCGGCTACGTCGTCCTCAGCTTCGGTCACGTGCCCGTGGGCGGCATGGAGGCGCTGGGCAGTGGTTTTCTGCCGTCGAATCATGAAGCCACCATCGTGCGGGCGGACGGGGCACCCATCGAAAATATCGTTCCCGCGGATTCCCCCACCCGCCAGCAAGCCAAGCTCCAGTTCCTCCGCCAGCAAGACACCGCCTTCGCCGCCCGGCTCGGCGGCAACGACGCCGTGGAAAGTGCCGTGCGCAATTACGAGCTCGCCGCCCGCATGCAGTCGCTCGTGCCCGATGTGCTCGACGACAGCCGCGAGAGCCAGCCCATCCGCGACCTCTACGGCCTCGACAATCCCGACCTCAACACCCGCCTTTACGCCCGGCAATGCTTGCGCGCCCGGCGGCTGGTGGAAAACGGCGTGCGTTTTGTGCAGGTCAATTGCCCCTACGGACTCTCGAACGGCACTTGGGACCAGCATGGCGGCCTCAAAGCCGGCCACGAAAAGAATGCGCGCCAGACCGATCGCGCCGTGGCCGCTCTCATCCAGGACCTCAAGCAGCGCGGCCTGCTCGAGAGCACGCTCATCCTTTGGGCCGGTGAATTTGGCCGCACCCCGCACGCTCCCGGTCCGGATGGACGCGACCATCATCCCGAAGGTTTCAGCGTCTTCCTCGCCGGAGGCGGCGTGAAAGGAGGCACCGTCTATGGCGCAACCGATGAGTTTGGGGTGAACGCAATCGAGAACGTGACCGACATGCACGACCTCCACGCCACGGTCCTTCACCTTGCCGGACTCGATCACGAAAAGCTCACCTTCCGGCAAGCAGGCCGCGACTACCGGCTCACGGACGTCTCAGGCCGGGTGGTCAAAGCCATCCTCGCCTGAGTCCGCCGCCCATCCAACCCGCGGGCCTAGCCCACTTGACAAGGGTGCTACATTGAGTTTATGAACATTGTAAGGATCGGCATATGGCAAGGCCATGCTCGTCGGCACTTGGGCACACCCACCGCACCCAAAGGAACACACGAAACATTCCCGGAGAAACCCAAGGCCACTCGCGATGGAGGTCATTCAAGGTGGAACAAGGTACTTTAAGGTGCAGTCCATTTTGCCCATCCCCAAAATCCATCCCGTCCCCTGCCACCTGCAACAGCTCAGCCGCTCAGAGCAGCTCCGACCAAATCCGACTGAATCCGACTCAATGATTCTCGCTCACGGCCGAACCCACCACGTCGCTCCCCTGGACGACCTCTACTTTGTAGCCAAAGTAGTTGTGCCCCGAGGCCGGTTCCATGGGCGCGGGTTTTGGGTGCATGCCACCGGCAGCCCCTTTGGGCGTCGGGCCATGGTGAGCCGTGGTATGCGTAAAAGGAACTTCCTCGGTGGTGTAGCTCTCGGGCTTGCCCGGCTGGATGGTCAGCTTCTTCTCCAGGGTGGTTTCCGTCAGGATTTCGTGTTTGCCCGCTTCATCCTTCGCCAGAAAGTTCGCCTTCACCGTCACGTCCATCGGATCAGCGGTGACGTTCACGACCTGAATGGTGAGGGATTTCTTCGTCGTGTGCGTGTAGGCCTGCGCCTCCGAAAAGAGTCCAGCCGCAGCAGCTGCAGGGGTCGCTCCCGCTTTGCCGAGCGGTCCCGCAGGCTTGCCGGCCGCCGCCGGAGTAGCCGTCCCGCCGCCACCGGTCGAGCTGCCGCCGCCGGACGGGACGTTGTTTTCGTTGACGATCACGCGCACCTTGCTCGCCGGGTCTGCCTGGGCGTGGAAGAGGGCGCCAGAGGCCGCGCAGAAAAGGAGGGTCAGGCAGAGAAAACGGGGGGCGAGGCTTTTCATGGGTATGGGAGGTGTTGATCGAATGGCCTTAAAAGCAGGCCGTGACAAGAGAGAAACAACCGTCGCGTCACTTGGTTGCAACATGAAACGAGATTTTGCCCATCCTCCTCGCGATACCCGGCTTGCCAAGCGCAGCGCAGCCGATAGTATGGGTGTCCTCGCTTACTCCATGGCTTCTCCGAGACTCACGTCGCTCGCGGCGTTCTTCATTCTACTCCTGTCCGCTTTCCGAAGCCATGCCGCGGACGCGGCGGCTTACGTCATTAGCGACAGCACGACCGGCTTCATCCTCGAGGAATATCATGCCGACAAGAAGCTCCCCATCGCCAGCCTGACGAAGATCGCCACGGCCATGGTCGTGCTCGACTGGAGTGAGGCGAGCAATTCCGATCTCGGCCAGATGGCCACCGTCCCGCCCGAAGCCGCCCAGATCGCCGCGGGTGGAGGCGCGGGCCTGCAGCCGGGCATCTCGTGCTCCCTGCGCGACCTGCTCTACGCCGCGCTCATGCAGAGCGACAACGTGGCCGCCCTCACGCTGGCCGATCACGTGGGCCGGGCCATCGGCGGCAACGGCGCGCCGGTGGATAACTTTGTCGTGCAGATGAATGCGCTGGCCCGGACCAAGGGCATGAAGAATACGAAATTCCTCAACCCCCACGGCCTCGACAACCTCGAGCGCTCCGTCCCGTATTCCTCCGCGGAAGATCTCGCCAAGCTCACTGCCTACGCCATGGCCAACTCGGCCTTCCGCTTCTACGTCTCGCAGCGCGAGCGCAAGATCGCCGTCAGCTCCCCAGCCGGTGGTCAGAGCGCCTATCTGCTGCGCAACACCAACGAATTGCTCGGCGTCAATTCCATCGACGGCGTCAAGACCGGCACCACGACTCGCGCCGGCCAGTGCCTCATCATTTCCTGCGGCAAGCCCCCGGATAGCCGGCAGGAAGGCGAAACTCACATCATCACTCCGCGCCGGCTCAACGTCGTCGTGCTCAACGCTCCCAATCGGTTCCCCCTCGCGCAATCCCTGCTCGCCCGTGGCTGGCAGCTGTACGACTCGTGGGCCGGCGCGGGGCGTCCAGCCAAAGGCTGGAAGGCACCACGCTTGTAAGCTCATGGAGATTCCCAAACGTATCGGTGTTCTGACCAGTGGCGGAGATTGTCCCGGCCTCAACGCCGTGCTTCGCGGAGTCGTTCGCGCCGCCACCAATCGCAACTGGAAAGTCTTCGGCTTCGTCGATGGCTTCGAGGGCCTGCTCCCACCCGGCGATTTCATTCCGCTGACGACGCAGCGCACCGCGGGCATCATGCAGCTCGGGGGCACGATCATCGGCACGACCAATCGCGGCCATTTCGTGGCCAAAGTCGGCGAAGGGCAAAAAGCCGAGGTTCCCAAGGAAATCGTCAACCAAGCCAAGGAGACTCTGCGGCGTTTGCAAATCGATGCGGTGATCGCCATCGGCGGCGACGGTTCGCTCACCACCGCGCAGCAACTTTGGGAAGCCGGCATCCCGATGATCGGCGTGCCCAAGACGATCGACAACGACCTTGAAGCCACGGCCACGACTTTCGGTTTCGACAGCGCCGTGGCCTGCGTGGCCGATGCGCTCGACCGCCTTCACACCACGGCCTCCAGCCACAAGCGCGCCATGGTCATCGAAGCCATGGGCCGCCATGCCGGATGGATCGCGCTCTACGGCGGATTGGCCGGTGGCGCCGATATCATCCTCATCCCCGAGATCCCTTTTGATCACGAATCCGTCGCGCGGGCCGTGCGCAAGCGCGATGCCGACGGCTGCCTGAGCACGCTCATCGTTGTCGCCGAAGGCGCGAAGGAGCGGGAAGGCCATTTGCACGCGCGGAGCGTTGTTTCGGGCGAGGTGAAGTTTGGCGGCATCGGCGAAGTCGTCGCCCACGAAATCACCCAGCGCACCGGTAAGGAAACGCGCACCTGCGTGCTCGGCCATCTTCAGCGCGGCGGCGCGCCGACCACACTCGACCGCATCCTCGGCACGCGCTTCGGCGTCAAGGCCATCGAACTGATCGCCGAGGGCAAGTACGGCGAGATGGTCAGCTACCAGAATTATCAAGTGCTGAGCGTCCCGATTGCCGACGCCGTCCACCGCATCAAGCTCGTCCAACCGGACAGCCAGATGGTTCAGACCTGTCGTGACGTGGGCATCAGCTTCGGTGACTGACGAGGCGCGACCCGGGGGCAAACGCCACTTGCCGCCCCGCGCCAACGACCTATCCTACAGGGCATGAGCGCGGCCGCACCCGTCACCTCGTCGGAGCCCAAACCGGGCGTCGACCCGCTGGGCCCGCTGTCGGCGCGTTTCCTCGCCGCGGACCGTATTTTGCAACAGGAGCGGGGGGCGACGCTGCTTCTACGCAGTTGGCCGTGGGTCACCGGAGTCATGGCCGCCGCTTTCGCACTCGACGTAGTGCTGCACCTCGCCAGCGGTGTGCGGCTCGCTATGAGTCTTGGCTTCGTCCTTTCGGTCATGGGTTTTGTCGCGTGGGGCGTGTGGCTGGCCCTGGGCAAGCGCAACACCTTCGAGCATGTCGCACGCACTCTTGAAGCGCGTCATCCGCGCCTCGGCTCCAAGCTCATCAATATCCTCCAACTCCGCGCACAGACCGCGGATCCCGCGCTCTCTCCGCTGACCCGCGAACTGGCCGGGGCCGCCATCGCGGGCTATGCCGGGGAACTCCGGCACGAGCCCATCGAGCAACTCGCGCACACCGACCAGGTGCGGCGCGAAGCGAAAAGCGCCGCGCTCGGACTGCTCGGGTTTGCCCTGCTGCTCGTACTCCTCCTCGATATCACGCGCACGGAAATCCCGCGCTTTCTCGATCCGTTTGGCGATCACCCGCCCTACTCCTTTACGCGGCTGGAGATCACCGATCCCGCCAACGACAGCACCCAGATCGTCTACAACACCAGTCTGCTCGTGACCGCGCAATCCTCGGGCCATCGGCCCGGGGAGCTGTATTTGAGCTGGTTTCCGGCCGGCCACCCGGAGCAGACCGCCACCCTGCCGATGTTCGACCGCGGCGAACGCGGCTTCACGCAGCAAGTCGAAAACGTCCAGTCGAACATCGTCGTCTTCGCCCATACCAAGAACCGCCACGCGCTCAGCCGGCAGCGGCACGTCGGCGTCATTCTCACCCCGCGACTCGACAAGGCGTGGGTGAAAATCACGCCGCCCGCTTATACCGAACTCCCGCCAAGCGAGCGGTCTTTCGATTTCCGGAACGTCAAGGCGCTGGAAGGCAGCACGCTCGAGTTCCGCCTCGCCTCCAATCGCCCGCTCGCCAGTGGCCTGCTCGCCATCACGACCGACGGTGGCGCCGCTGCTTCGGTGACCATGACGCCGAAGGAGGAAAAGCAGGTCGCGGGGTCGATGATCGCGAAAGACCCGGCGCAATTGAAGTTCTCGCTCGTCGACCGCGATGGCTATCCGTCGCAGGACAAGTGGGAGACCAGCCTCACCGTCACGCACGATCTCCCGCCGGATGTGCAGGTCACCAATCCGAGCACCGATTCCTTCGTCGCCATGGATTTCAAGGCCGAGCCCGCAATCGAGGCGAGTGACGACTACGGGCTCAAGACCCTCCGCATTCACACCGGCATCAATGGTGCCTTTGGCGAGCCGCGCGTCGTGAACTTCGATCACATCACGCTGCACGCCCGCGAAACCGTCGCCTTCGATTTCAACAAGATGAACCTGAAGTCCGGCGACACCGTTTCCGTCTTCGCCGAGGCCATCGACAATTGCCCCGATCCGCACCTCGCGCGCAGCAAGACCGTGACCTTCACCGTCATCACCACCGCGGAGTACAACGACTTCCTGCGCGAGCGCGTGGACGTTTCCGACATCGAGGCCAAATACTCCAAGCTGGTCGCGGAGATGCGCGATCTCGTGGCGCAGCAGAAGAAACTCAGCGAGCAGAGCGACGCGCTCCAGCAACAGCTCGCGGCCGCGAAGACCGATGCGGAAAAGGCCGCCGCGCAAAAGCAACTCGATGCCCTGCTCGCGCAGCAAAAGGCGCTCAACTCCAAGCTCAATCAACTCGCCGACACGATGGACCATTTCGTCCGCGACCAGCCGCTCTACGATGTGGAGGCAGAGTTGAAGGACACGCTCGCGCAAAAAGCGCAGGAGATCCGCGATTCAACCAAGGCGAACGACGAAGCGCTCCAGAATGCCGTCCCGCCGCCGTCTCCATCCTCTCCCGGTCAGTCTGCCGGGCAACAGGCGCCCAGCCAGAAGATGCTCGACGATTTCAAGAAAGCTTCCGACGAACAGCTCGCACGCCTCGGCGCGACCGAGCAGCAGACCGAGGAGGAAGTGGTCAAACCCTTCGAAGACCTGAGCCTGATGCAGGAGATCATCAAGGACATCAATCGTTACAAGGACCTGTACGCCGCCCAGCAGGAACTCGCCAAGCAAGCCCAGGCCTACAAGCGCCCGGGCCCGCTCTCCCGCGAGGATCAGCTCGCGCTCAAGGACCTGGCCGCCCAGGAGAAAGCCATCGGCGACGACCTCGACACGCTGGAGCAAAAAATGTGGGAGGATGGCAAGGCCGCGCAGGAGAAATTCCCCAAAGCCGCGCAAAGTGCCCAGAGCATCGCGCAACTCATGGGCGACTTGAAGCTCCAGACCCTCGCCAACCAGACCACCCGTGAAATGCTCGCCGGGCAGGGCAGCAATGGCGCGCAGCTCGCGGAAAACCTGCGCGTCGAGATGGAGAAACTCTTCACCCAGGCCTGCAATAAATCGGGACCGATGAGCAACGAGCTTGATCAATACCTGAGCATCCAGCGGGGCATGAAGCCCGGCATGAACTTCAAGCAGATGATGCAGTGCCATAAATTCGGCAGCGGCTTCAAACCCGGCAACGGTGCGCAGGGCGATGGCGGGCGCGACGGCTACGCGGTCATCAGCGGACAGAATCCCAACGTCCTCGGCAACGAGGCGCTTCCCTCGGACTCCGACAAGGCCGACACCGACGGGGACGGCAAAAACAAGGCGCGCCCCAATGAGGTGAAGCCGGAGGTCGCTCTCGACAAGGGCGACGTCGTCCATGGCGTCAATCCGCAGAACCGCGAATCGGAAGCGGTGCAGAGCGAGACCATCATCCAGCAGTACCACGATCTCGTGGACCAATACTTCAAGACCCTGACCAAGGACCCGAAGAAAGCGGTGAAACCATGAACCGAAACCTCCCAAAATATTTGTGGGCCGCACTGCTCACGGTCGGCACGCTGGGCGCCCTGACCGTGTCTGTCTTCGCCGTGGGCGCGGGCGTTTCCGCCGAGCAAAAGCAAAAGGAAATGGAGGCCGCCGTGGTCAAAGCCGCCGACGCCCCGAGCGCCGATCTCACCAAGCTCCAGTGCGCGAATCTTGTCTATGCCGGCACGAAAAGTTCGATCTGCTTTGCCGACAAATTCCTTACCGATGTCGCGACCCAGACCAATCTCAACGTCGGCAAAAACTTCATCCCGGTGCGTCTCGACGCGGACAATGTTTTCGACTTCCCATTCTGCGTCTGGTCGGGCGAGGACGATTTCAGCCTGACCAAGAAGGAGCGCGAGAACCTCCGCAAATACGTCCTCAACGGCGGCTTCATCCTCAGTAGCCCCGGCTGCTCCGACCCACGCTGGGACACCGCGTTGCGCCGCGAGCTCAAGCTCATCTTTCCCGAGTACAAGCTCGTCAAGCTGCCGATGTCTCACCCGGTTTTCTCCATCGTCAACCAGATCACCCAACTCACCGACAAGCACGGTGCGCCGGCTTTCGTGGAAGGCATGGAAATCAATGGCCGCCTCGTGATGGTGTATTCCAAGGATGGCCTCAACGACGTCTCGAACGCGAAGGGTTGCTGTTGCTGCGGCGGTAACATGATCGCCGAGTCGGTGCTCGTGAACGTCAACGTCTTCACCTACGCCCTGCTCTACTGATGCAGCGCGCGACTTGGTGGGATCGGTTCGCATGAAGCGCTGGCTGGCATTGGCCGTGGCGGTATTCGTGGCCGTGGCCGTCTGGCGGGGCATCTCGGGCGAGGTGAGATCGAAACACCTCGCGCCTCCGGCCCAGCCTCTCACCGTGCTCCTTACATGCGACGTCCATGGGCGCCTCGTGCCGTGTGGATGCTTCTCCGGCCAACTTGGCGGCCTCACGCGTATCGCCACTCTCTTCGGGCAAAAAGCGCGGACCCAAATCCGAGTCGACGCAGGTGATGCCCTCGCGGGCAGCGCGGACTACGAGCGCATCCAGTATCGCTACATCCAGGACGCCTTCGCTCGCATGGGCTACGATGCGCTCAACATCGGCCAACGCGAAGCCCAGCTCAGCGCCGCGCAACTGCGTGAGTTGAAAGCCAGCACCCGCGTGTCGATGCTCAGCGCCAATCTGATCGACAAATCGACCGGGGCGCCGCTCTTCGACGGTTACAAAATCATCCAGCAAGACAATTGGCGGGTGGCCGTGGTGGGCGTGCTCGACGGCCACGGTCTGGGCGAAAACCTCGGTGCAGGCCTCGCGATCGAAGACATGGATGTCGCGCTGGGGCGTCTGCTCCCGCAACTCAAGGATCGCGCGGATTTCATCATGCTCCTGGCTTTCGCCGATGAAGCCGCGATCACCAATCTCGCCCGGCAGTTCTATGAACTCGACATCACCCTCGGCGGCAAAGTGCGGCAGCCCTCCCAGCAGCTCATCAAGGAAAACCGCAGCCTGATCCTGGCCACGACCAATGAAGCGCGCGCCGTCGGCATCCTCCAGGTCACGTCGCGCGGGCCGCATCAACTCGACGCGGTCAAGGGCGAGGTGAAACTCGTCAGCGACCAGATTCCGCAAGACGCAGATGTCGCCGCGCTGGCCACCGCTTATCGCAAGGAAATCCGTGACACCAAACTCGCCGTCGACGACCCGGCCACGTTGCGGGAGGACATGGTTCCCGGGGTGCAGCCGCGCAACGCCTACGCCGGCAGCCAAAGCTGCGCACCATGCCACGCCAGCGCCTACAAGGTCTGGCACGAGACGGGTCATGCCCGCGCCTTTGCCACGTTGACCGCCTTCCAAGCCGACGCCGATCCGAATTGTCTTACTTGTCACACCGTCGGCTTCGGCACCCCTTCCGGCTATCGACGCGAGGCGGGCCCAGCGAGCCAGTTCCTGGATGTCGGCTGCGAAAGCTGCCACGGCCCGGGAAGCGAGCACGTCCAGCTCCGCAAATCGGGCGGAGAGATCACCGCGCACTTCCGCCCAGTGGGCGCGGGCGATTGCCAGAAATGTCATCATGGAGAGTTCAGCCGCCCGTTCGACTACGCCGAATTCTGGCCTCACGTCGCCCACGGCAAGGAAGCCGGTCCTCCCCCACCGCCGGCGACGCCATCACCAAAGCTCTCCGCCGAGCCGGAACCGACCGCGACGCCGAAGATCCGCCTCAAGCATACAAAGTAATTGCGCCCACAAAAAGAAAGCCTCCACCCGAACGAGCCGGGCGGAGGCTTTGGTGAAAAACGGGGGTAAAATTACTTTGCGGGAGCCGGTGCCGGAGTGGCCGTCGCAGCCTTCGCCGCGCCCTTGGCCGCCGCTTTGTCGGCCTTGTCAGCTTTCACTTCCACGGTTTGCGCGGTCATGCCGTACTGGATCGTCACCTTCGCGCCAACCTTGAGTTCACCGGTCACTTTCGTGTCGGCGTTGCGCGTGATTTCCCACTGGTCCTTGCCCTTTTGGACCACGATTTTCGTGTCCGTGAGTTGGAGGATGGGGCCGGTGACTTGATAGGTATTCGCGTCCGCGGCAACGGCCGCGATGCTGAGGGCGAAAACGGTGGCGAGGGAGAGAAGGGAGGATTTGTTCATAGGGGTGGGAAGATACGACTGAGGTTTAACTTGGTGCAAGCGCCTTGCGCTATCGCGCGAGCAATTCCCGGAGCTTGGCAACATCGCTCGTCGGGAGCTGGCAGACGAAATCCTGACATACGTAGGCGGCTGGCTGGCCGGCGAGTGGGGCGACTGTCTTGAGGAATTCCTCGCGCTCCGCGAGCCATTGCTGTCCCGCGCCGCCATCGGCGAGGAAGAGGATCTTGTCGGGGATGAAATGCGCGTGGACTTCGCGCAGCAGGGCGCGCGTAGCGGCATCCGCGGGCGGACCGGCGATCACGATCTGACGCGGCTTGGCGAGCGAAGCATCGAGGGCGCAGAGCAACTGCGGCAGCGCAGTGGGCGCGTGGGTGAGTTGATCGGCGAAGGCTTTGATTGTGGCCGCCGCACGAGCAGAGAATTCCTTTTGCCCGGTGATCTGCGCCAGGCGCAGGAGATTGAGCGCGGAGACGGAATTGGGCGAAGGCTCCGCGCCGTCGTAATCCTCCTTCATGCGCAGGAGGATATTTGGCGCGTCCTTGGTCACACTGAAGTAACCGCCGTGTTCCGCGTCGAGAAAGAGCGCATCCTGCTTGCTCTGCAACTCGATCGCCCATTGCAACCACGCCACGTCGAAGTCGGCTTCATAAAGATCGAGCAAGCCGTGGATGAGCGCGGCATAGTCGTCGCAGAAGCCGCCGACCTCACTCGCACCCTGCCGATAGCTGCGGAGAAGCTGGCCGTTTTTCCAAAGGTGTTCGTGGATGAAATGCGCGGCCTTCTGCGCAGAGGCGAGATACTGCGGGTCGTCGAGAATCTGCGCGCCGCGGGCAAAGGCAGAGATCATGAGTCCGTTCCACGACGTGATGATCTTGTCGTCGAGATGCGGGCGCGGGCGCTGATTTCGGATCACCACGAGCTTCTCCCGCGCGTTGCCAAGCATCGCGCTTAAATCGGCTTCACTCTTGCGAAAGAACTTCGCGGCATCCGCCACGGTCATGCGCTGGATGAGGATATTCTTGCCGTGAAATTCGCCTTGCGGGTCGCTGCCATCGGGAGCGTTTCCTCCCGCCTCCACGCCGTAGATGCGGCAGAATACCGCTGCGTCCTCTTCGCCCAACGCATGGACGATTTCGTCTTTCGTCCAAACGTAGAATGCGCCTTCCGCGTGCTCGGGGCGCCCCTTCTCGAGAAGACTATCCGCATCCTCAGCGGAGTAGAAACCGCCGGCGGCATCGGTCATGTCACGGCGGACGTAGTCGAAGATATCGCGCGCGGTCTTTTCGTAGGCAGCGTCGTGCGTGACTTGAAAGGCATCGAGATACGAGCTGGCGAGTTGCGCCTGGTCGTAGAGCATTTTCTCGAAATGCGGCACGTGCCAGAACTTGTCCACCGAGTAGCGATGGAAACCGCCGCCGAGATGATCGTGCATGCCGCCATCGGCCATTTTCTGCAATGTAAGCAGCGCCATCCCAAGCGCGGCCTTGCCGTCGCGGCTCTCGCGTCCTTCGCGCGCGGCGATGCGGAAGAGCAGGTTGAGCGACACCGGACGCGGGAATTTCGGCGCGCCACCGAAGCCGCCGAGTTCGTCATCGAAGGTGCGGGTCAGTTGTTTGAGCGCCATCGTGATGGCCTCTTTCCCCGCCGCGCCGCTCTGCGCCGGACCCGCAGTGGTGGCATCCCCCAGCGTTTTGATCGCATCGTTGGCCGTCTCGAGGACTTTCTCGTGCTCGTTTTTCCAAGCGTCCGCGAGGCGCTGGAGGATGGTGGGGAAACCGGCGCGGCCGTAGCGGTTCTCCGGCGGAAAATAAGTGCCGCCGTAAAAAGGCTTCAGCTCAGGCGTAAGGAAGACGCTCATCGGCCAGCCACCGCTGCCCGTCGAGGCCTGCACATAGGTCATGTAAACGCGATCCACATCGGGGCGCTCCTCGCGGTCGACTTTAATGCTCACAAAATTCTCGTTAAGAATCTTCGCCGTCTCCGGGTTTTCGAAGCTCTCGTGCGCCATGACGTGGCACCAGTGACATGTCGAATAACCGACCGAGAGAAAGATGGGCTTGTGCTCGCGACGCGCCTTCTCAAAAGCCTCCTCACCCCATGGATACCAATCGACCGGATTGTGGTCGTGCTGCAAAAGGTAGGGCGACTTTTCGTGCGCCAGATGATTGGTAAAAGCGGGAGTAGGCACGGGCGGAGTGGGTTCGGCGGCTTGACAGATGATCGCTGCTGCGCAGAGAAAGGCTGTCACTTTCCACTGCAGGAGTTTTTTCATGAGCAGCATCCTACGCACCTTCGGCAACGCTTTTCCGGAAAGCAAGCAGCCACGTCTCTGGCTGAGTCTCGCCACGCGCGGCCTACTGGTGGCCGCGCTTTTTCTGCTCGTGGGCTGCGAAACCGAGACGACGGTGAAGAATACCAGCCATACCTTCCGCACGGTGGTGATAGACGCCGGACACGGCGGACATGATATGGGCACGCATTCGCGCTGGGGTGGCACGGAAAAAATGGCTGCGCTCGACACCGCATTACGACTGGAACCAAAGCTCCGGGCCGCAGGCTTCAACACCATCCTCACCCGCAATAACGACTACTTCATTCCGCTGGGCGGCCGGACCCGCATCTCCAACTCGCAGGACAACGCGATCTTCATCAGCCTGCACTATAACGAGGGGCCGAACCGCGAGGCGCACGGTGTGGAAACATACTACCGTTCGAAATATGCCCGCGAACTTGCTGAGCGCATCGAGGGTTCCATCACCTCGTTGCCGGGTGTGGCGTCACGCGGTGTAAAGACCGCGAATTTCTGGGTGCTGCGGCACAACGAATATCCGGCCGTTCTCGTGGAAGGCGGCTTTTTCAGCAACCCTGCCGAGGCGTCGCGGTGCGCCAACCCTGGCTATCGGGAAGCGTTGGCCAACGCCATTGCCGCCGCCATTATCGCCGAACGCGGTCCGCTGCAACAGCAGGCACCCGCAACTCCGACCTTGGCCGCTACCACACCAGCAGCGACTCAGAGCCCGGCGCCAATTCCCGCGACCCGCTGACCTCCGGCGCCCGCTATTCGCTAAGGCGCTTGAGGATGGCGGCTTCGAGGTGCTCGGAATATTCGCTGACGCTGCTGTCGATCCGCCGGATCTTCTCGAAGAGCGCTTTATTATAGGACCGGAGGGCTTTTTTGGATTCTTCCTCCGTGGTGGCCTCGTCCGCCTTGGTCTTCAAGGCGGCAATCTCCGGATCCTGGAGCGCTTTCGATTTCGCAACGTCGAAGTGATATTTTTCCTTAGTCTCAGCGTCGGCATCCGCAGTCGGTTCGGCGGGCGCATTTGCCGCGTTCACTTTGGGCGCCGTCTTGCCTTTCAGTTTTTTGCCCGTCGGCGTTGCCGTAGGAGGCTCGGCGGCGGATACGTTCTCGGGTTTGGAAGCCGGTATTGCTTTCTCCGGTTTGGGCGTCGCAGCCGGCTTTGGCGTCGCCGTGGGTTTTTCCGGCTTGGGAGTCGCCTCAGGTTGCCCTTCAGGTTTGGCACCACGGACGGGTTTTTCAGGCTTTTTCGGGATAGGGGTGGACTTCCCAAGCTTGGGCGTCGCTGTGGGATGAGCCGCCACTATCACCGGCGTGCTGGAAGGCTTATGTGCGCCCTTGTGCGCCAGCGGCGTCGGCGTCGGGTTGGGAGTCGGCACGGGCTCGTCCTGTTTCCGATGCGAACCAAAGAGCCAGCCGAAAAAGGAAGTTTTGCGAGGCTTCGGAGTCGGAGTGGGCGCGGCTTCGGCAGATGGCAGCGGGGCTGGACTCGCGGCCGGCGTGGGCTTCGGAGAGGGTTTGGGTGTCGACTTCGATGGCTTCGCACTTTCGCTGGGAAACACCGGCTGTTTCGGTCCGGTGGGCACTTCATCCGCTGTCGGGGGCGGCACGGCCGGCTTTTCGGCGGGCGGCGCCGGATCCTGGGCGAGGACAAGCGCGGTGCAGGTCGTTGCGGCTGCGACCGCGGTCAGGGCGGAGAGGAATTTGGGCATGGTCGGGGATGATTTCAGCGCAGCATCATGCCGCTTTCCGCAAAATCTGTCGAGTGCAAGCGCACGGAACGAAGCCGCTCTCGACACCAGCGGCTTTTCCCGCCTAAAAAAGCCCATCCCCGCGTGCCCGTGAAATCTCTTCGTTTCCGCCTCCTCCTCTTCACCGCGTTTCTCCTCGTCTTTCCATTTTTTCTGCGCCGCCGGCCCCGGGTGGAGCGACGCATCACCATCCTCGCGCCACCTGCCACCATCTTTCCTTTTCTCCACGATCTTCGCAACTGGCCTCTCTGGTCAGCCTGGGGCAGCAAGGGGTCATTCGACTACGAATACGGCCCGATCGCCGCGGGCGACGGCGCGGAACAGCACTGGGCCTGCCCCAGCATGAGCGGCGTGATGCGCATCTTGAAAAGCGAGCGCGACGAGCGCGTCGACTACGAAGTGGAGATGGGCAATGGCGCCTACGAAGTCATCGGCCGCATCGAATTGCACCCGGATGGCGCCTGCACACGCGTCGTCTGGAAATGCGCTTGGGACCGTGCATCCAATCCCTACCGCCGGTATTTCGATCTCGTCTTGCGCTGGATGATCCGCCGTGACTTTGCGGTCGGGTTGGAAAATCTCAAATCGCTCGTCGAAACACCTGCCGAGGTCGCCGCGTGAGCGCGTCCTTCGTTGCCCGTCGCTGCTGGGCGGAAGTCGATCGAGCCGCCTTGCGGCACAACGTGGCCGCTGCCCGCGCGCAACTCGCCCCCGGAGTGAAGATCATGGCCGTGATCAAAGCGAACGCCTACGGGCATGGACTCGGCGGCGTGGCCGAAGCACTCGCGAGACATGCGGAAATATTTGGTGTCGCCAACGTCAATGAAGCAGAGGAAGTGCGGGCGCATGTTCCCAATGCGCCGGTCTTCATTCTCGGCCCGGCGCTGCCCGACGAGCGCGAGCACATCGCCTCCGCGCGCTTCGTGCCTTCGATCTCGACCTTGGAAGAAGCGCACGCCTTTGCGGCGCTCGCGGGGCCGGAACTGCTTCCCGTCCATCTCATCGTCGACACCGGCATGGGCCGCATCGGTATTTTGGAAAAGGACTCTCTGGATGTGGTGCGCGAGATTCTCGCTGTGCGCGGACTCGCCGTTACAGGCCTGGCTTCGCATCTGCCGGTAGCCGATGAAGACGACACGTTCACCCGAGAGCAACTGGCGAGGTTTCACGAAATTGTTGGCCAGCTTCGAGCGCTCGGTCTCACGCATCCGGTCGTCCATATTGGGAACAGTGCTTGTGTCATCGCACACCCAGCGCAAGCAGGCGACATGGTGCGCACTGGGCTGATGATGTACGGCAGTTCACCGCTGCCGGAATTTCAGCCGAAGCTGCGCGCCGCCCTAACGTGGAAGACACGCATCACCCTCGTCCGAGATCTACCCCCGGGTCATGGTGTCAGCTACGGTCGAACGTTCATCACAAAAGCCCCGACGCGCGTCGCCACACTCGGAGTCGGCTATGCCGACGGCTACCAACGGCACCTCTCCAATCGCGGAGCCGAAGTCCTCATCGGCGGCCGGCGCTGCCCGGTGCTCGGTCGTGTGACGATGGACCAGATCCTAGCCGACGTGACGGCGGTGCCGGAGGTAAAGGCGGGCGACGAAGCTGTGCTCATTGGCCGGCAAGGCGGGGAGGAAATCTTCGCCGCCGACCTCGCGAAAAAGGCCGGCACCATCCCGTGGGAAATCTTCACCGGGCTCGGTCGGCGGGTGGAACGCGTCTACGTTGGTTGACCTGCGCACTCCTTCTCCATTGCGAAGGGCGGAGCGTCGGGTAACCTCCCTTTTTTCATTTCTTTATTTCCCGTAAATTCTTTTTTTGTAATGCTCCAGATCGTCTTCAATGAAATCAGCGCCGCAGAGATGTCCGCGCTGCCCAAGGACTTACAACTCGACCTGCTCGCCGAGTTCCAGTTCCTACCCGAGGATCCCGACAAGCTGGACGAGGAGAAATTCGGAACCGTCGAGCGCGACGGCAAGCGGCTCTTTCGCTATCGCGCCAAGGAATACCGCATCTATTTCGAGAAGCGCACCGAGGGCATCACCGTCCACCGCGTGCTCCACAAGAACACCATCCGCGACTTCCTCTTCCGCACGAAACTGCCGATGACCGAGGACGACCAACTCGGCCAGCAGAAGGGCTTTTGGAAGCTGATTGAGGAGGCCGAGCAGACGCGCCAGCGCTGAGCCGATGAACTTCCGGATCGTGTGCTGCATCGCCATGGGCGTCTTCGTCGTCCACATCGGCGTGGTCATGCTGATCGCGCAGTTCCGGCCAAAGCCGCATTACGCGCTGCCACCAAAGCCCAATTTCACCTCCACGGCCACAGTCGTCACCGATCCCCAGACCGGAGAAAAGACGACCTATCGCGAGATCACAGTGAGCACGAAATTCGCGCCCGCCCCGAGCACGCCTCCACCCGTGCCGCCACAGATCGAGACCGCGACCGCGCCATGAACCTCTTCCCCAATGAAGGCCAGCGGCGGACGATGTTTCCCGTCTGCCGCGATCAGATTTTCTTCGCCCACGCCGGCGTCACCGCACTGCCGCAATTCGTCGCCGATGCCGTGTGTGTCTACACGCAACAAAGCTCGCGCAACGCGCAGGAATTCGGCGATGTCTTGCGCGAGGTGAAGGACGCCCGGCAGGTCTGCGCGCGGTTTATCGGGGCAAATCCAGACGAGATCGCCCTGCTCGGACCGACTTCGCTCGGACTCTCCCTCTTTGCCAATGGCCTCGACTGGCAACCCGGCGACGAAGTCCTCTGCTACCACGGCGATTACCCGGCCAACGTCTATCCGTGGATCGACCTCCGGCGGCGCGGCGTCACCGTCCGCTACCTCGAGCCCTCCGCTCCCGGCGAGATCACCCCGGACTTGGTCGCCGCGGCACTCACGCCGAAAACCAAGCTCGTCGCCCTGGCCAGCGCCCACTTCTTCACCGGCTACCGCATCGATGTCGAAGCCATCGGCAAGCTCCTCCACGAGCGGAACATCCTCTTCTCCGTCGACGCCATCCAGACCCTCGGCGCGTTCCCGCTGGACGTCGAAAAAGCCCACATCGACTTCCTCAGCGCCGACGCCCACAAGTGGATGCTCGGCCCGCTGGCCATCGGGATCGTCTACGTCCGCAAGGCGCACTTCGAGCGGCTGCGCCCCACCCTGCTCGGCGCCTGGAACGTCATCTCGCCCAACTTCAACGCCCTCGACGAAATCCGCTTCGTCCCCTCCGCCCAACGCTACGAACCAGGCGTGCTGAACATCGCCGGCATCCTCGGCATGCGGGCCGCCCTTTCGTTCTTCCACGCCCAAGGGCCGGACCGCATCGCCGCCCGCCTGCTCGAGCTAAAGGCCTACCTCGTCCCCCGGCTCACCGCCTTGGGCTTCCAAATCCTTGGCCCGGACCACAAAAGCCCGGCCGCGACCTGCATCACCACCTTTCGTCACGAGAAAGCCAGCAGCACCGCACTCTTCACCGCGCTGGAAAAAAAGCGCATCGTCGCTTCCCTCCGGCACGACCGCGAGGGCCGCGACTACCTCCGCTTCAGCCCGCATTGTTACAATACGGAGGAGGAAATCGACACCGCGCTGGGGGTTCTGCGCCAGGGCATCAGCTAGGAAACCCGACCGGGCGGAAGCGGGCAGCAATGCCCGAATGTGATGCACGGCGCAGCCCTCAGCAGTCCGTCTTATGCGACCTTCCAAGGGTTCACTTTTTGCGGAAAACGCATTTTCCGCTAAAAAGCCCTGTTTTTTGCCCCTTTTTGCCCCTGTTTCAGCCCTTTTTTGAGCCAAAGGGGGTTGACGGGGTTGGACGACGGCGCTTACCATCGCCCCCTCTCTAACCGGAGCCACATCAATACCTTGGACTTAAAAGAAATCAAAGAACTCATCAACCTGATGAGGAAAAATGACCTCTCCGTCTTTAAGATGGAGAAGGAAGGCTTCAAAATTACCCTGAAGAAGGGCACCGACTTCCAGCCTGTCATCACCACCGTAGCGCCGACTGCCGTTCCGACGGTCGGTGTCCCGGTGGCTAACGGTTCGACCCAGCAGGAAACTGCTCCCGCCGCGTCGAAAGAAACCAGCAACCTGCGCGAAATCCCGTCCCCGATGGTCGGCACATTCTACGGATCGCCGTCTCCCGATGCCCCGCCCTTCGTCAGCGTGGGCCAGGAGGTCACGCCCGATACCGTCGTCTGCATCATCGAGGCGATGAAAGTGATGAACGAGATCAAGGCGGAGTGCACCGGCACCATTGCCGAGATCGTGGCCGAGAACGGCAAACCGGTTCAGTACGACCAGCCGCTCTTCAAGGTGCGCTAGGCGCTCATGTTCAACAAAGTCCTCATCGCCAACCGCGGCGAAATCGCCTTGCGCGTCATCCGCGCCTGCAAGGAACTCGGCGTGAAGACGCTGGCCGTTTACTCCACGGCCGATGTCGATTCACTGCACGTGCAACTGGCCGATGAAGCCATCTGCATCGGGCCGCCCGCCAGCGCGCAATCCTACCTCAAGATGGACCGCATCATCAGCGCCGCCGAGATCGGCGACGTCGATGCGATTCACCCCGGCTACGGCTTCCTGAGCGAGAACGCGCACTTCGCCGACGTCTGCGCGAGCTGCAACATCAAGTTCATCGGGCCGCCTTCCTCTGCGATCCGCGCGATGGGCGATAAGAACACCGCCCGCGCCACAGCCAAGAAAGCTGGCATGCCCGTCACGCCCGGCTCCGAAGGCATCGTCGAGACCGAGAAGGACGCCCAACGCATCGCCCGCGAGATCGGCTACCCCGTGATGATCAAGGCCACCGCCGGCGGCGGCGGTCGCGGCATGCGTCCCGCGCACAATGATGGCTCGCTCGTCCAGGGCTATCACGCCGCGCGCAACGAAGCGGAAAAGGCCTTCGGCAACTCTGGGGTCTATATCGAGAAACTCATCGAGAACCCGCATCACATCGAATTCCAGATCATGGCCGATTCGCACGGCGACGTGGTCCATCTTGGCGAGCGCGATTGCTCCATGCAGCGGCGCAACCAGAAGATCATCGAGGAAACCCCCTCGCCGATCATGACCGACGAGATCCGGGAAAAAATGGGCGCGGACTGCGTCAAACTTGCCAAGGAAGTCGGCTACGTCGGGGCCGGCACCATCGAGTGCCTCATGGACGACCACGGTCACTACTACTTCATGGAGATGAACACGCGCATCCAGGTGGAGCACTGCATCACCGAGGAAGCCTACGGCGTCGATCTCGTGAAAGAGCAGATCAAGATCGCCGCCGGCGAAAAGCTCTCCCACTGGATGCACAACGCCCAGCGGAAGTATCACGCCATCGAGTGCCGGATCAACGCCGAGGACCCCTTCAATGGCTTCCAGCCCTGCCCCGGCAAGATCGACCTCTACTACGCCCCCGGCGGCCGCGGCATCCGCATCGATTCCCACGCCTACGCCGGCTACACCGTCCCGCCGCACTACGACTCCATGATCGCCAAGGTCATCGGCATGGGCACCACCCGCGAGCACGCCATCGAGCGCATGCGCCGCGCCCTGAGCGAATACATGCTCACCGGCATCAAGACCACGATCCCTTTCCAGCAAGCGATCATGCACGACCCCGATTTCGTCCGCGGCCACTACAACACCAGCTTCGTCACGAAACTGATCGAGGCCCGCGGGGAAGAATTCGGAAGATAGGAAGCGCCAAGTAGCGCAACCGTCCCGATTGCGGTAGTAGTCAAACGCAAGCGAGGCGCTTGCGCTACCTTCTCCGTCACTTTAGGAAATTTTTAGCCCTTCCAAAGGCGTTAATTTTCCAAAATCAGCGTGATTCAGCGTCGCTAACCGTCATCCAGCAT
>Ga0206924_1001_pt2 | contig 58605 bp, 51 predicted proteins | sample Alteio_BWOrgHeat_61_FD_152947 | JGI IMG/M metagenome (GOLD analysis project Ga0206924, IMG submission 152947) | Enriched cells from forest soil in Barre Woods Harvard Forest LTER site, Petersham, Massachusetts, United States -... | ecosystem: Environmental > Terrestrial > Soil > Temperate forest >...
CGCTTGAAAGGAGTTGATCTGTTGATGGGTCAGTTGTTACTACTCTATTTGGAGTCAAGGTACCAACAATAAAATTATCATCTGTTTTTAATACATCTGCACTGCTTCTATATAAATTCGTATCCCCTCCGAATACCAGTTCGGCTGTGGGTATCTCTATTTGACTATGAACACCATCGAGTTGCATCACTATATATTCGGTAATACTTGGTTGCCCTGTAATATTATTTTGATATTGGAACGAAAGTTCTGACGTGGTTGCATTCTTTTGGATATCCCAGCCACGCAATGCAGATACGCCACCAGCAGGTGTTCCTTCATCTGCTATTAAACGCAAACTAGCAGTATCTGTATGGTCAGTCGTAATTGCAGCAAGCTGCACATTATCATTGCCAACAACAAACCATGCTGCTGGATTTACTGAACTGTTTTCATAACCTATTGCCTGCGCGCCATATAATGATGATTTATAATCAATTGCAGGGCTAATCCCCGTGCCTATATCTGCTTGAATAAGCGTTGTATCTACGTTGGCAGCAGAACCAATGGTTAATGCATTATTGTCGCCTTGATCGAAGTAAGCAAGTTGCACATTTGTAGGATCATTAATAGAAATGTCACTACTCGTAAGAGATCCGCTATTAAATGCTACAGTAGAAGAACCTTCTTGTAACAAGTCTGTCGTACAGTTGCTAATCACCAAGCCTGAAGCGGAACAAACAGTAGAGGCCGTATCTGTAGAATCCCCAACTTGAAGACCCGTAGTATAATTGCTAATACTTCCACCACTAATAGCAACATTAGCATCATCAACTACTATGATAGCAGTGCCTTGTGGCACCCCTAAACCACTATTACCAAAAAACTCACATGCCGTTAATTGTGCTGTGGTGCCCGCACCACTTACTTGTATTTCAATGTCTGAAGAAGTAGCTGTTAACTCAAAACTACATCCTGTGAGAGTCGCCGTACTTGATGTTGTTTGAACGATATCAAAAACATTAAGCTTAAAGATTATACTCGACGCAGTTATCACCGCCCCATTACTTGCATCGATCGCAGTTTCACATAAAATAATCTGACCGCCATTCACAAGTAAATAACTATTCGTTCCTGTTAAAGCAACGCCTGTGTTAGCAGAAGGACCTGATACGCTTTCTGAACCCACAATCGTACTGTTGGCCATTGCAAGGCTAGAGCTATCAGTAATAGATATCGCCGTTGTATTACCAACAAATGAGCAGTTATTAACCACATAGGTATTCAATACCCCCGCATATAAAACACCTGTTTGGAAATTAACAATCGTTACATTTCTCAACTCAGTAAGCTGTCCCGCCGTGAATGAAATACCTGTTGCACTCGGCGCAAGAGACGCCAAGGTAACATTTGAAATATGTGTCGTATTATTAGCAACAATAAAATCATTCGTGGGTGTATTTGGTATTAATGTTACTGATGATGAAGAAAATCCAACTATTGAGATACCTGCAACATTAATCGCAAGTGGCCCTCCACTATTATCTTCAAAATAAGTACCGGGATACATAAATATAACCGATGCCATTGGTAGCGTATTTGCAACATCAAGAGCTTTTGCAAGACTTGCATATGGCGTTGCAAATGAACCATCGCCAGTTGTATCATTACCATATTTCGTTACATAAATAGCCCCACTTGCAGAAGGTGGCGTTGATCCACCATCGGTAAACCAATCTAATTGTGTCGGCGTTGTTGCATCCGCACGCAATAATTGATTTGCCGTTGGAATTGTAGATGGTAACGATAGAGTGTAACTTGATGGTACAACGCTTGGCGCATTAAGGCCTACGTATTCTCCACCCGCTGCATCTTGAAAACGGATTGCATTTTGCGTAAGCATGTTCAATGTGCCGGTCATAGAATCCCCGGTTTTGAGCACATCCTCTGATGCAGCACCCGTTAAATCCGCCGTAATAACATTTGCACTAAAGTTTCCTAAAGCATCACGCGCAACAAGAGTGCTAACGGTATCAGCATCGGTTGCATCCGTTGAAAGAGTTACGTTATCTGAATTATTGGTCACCACTATATGTGGGCCCGCTGCAATTGTCTTAAAGTTTAATGTCTGTCCTGTTTTACCTTGATAAATTTGACCTGCTCCCGTACCAACATTTGCACCTGTTGTTTGACCTGGAAGTGAAAACTCAACAAACATCACCGGATCAGTATCAACTACTGCATCTGGCGTATTACACAACCAACTAGAACCCTCATATACGGTGCCTGAAGTAATGAGAACATATGCTTGACCCGCGGTAGAACCAGAAGCAAAATCAGTTGGACGAGTCCACGCACTCGATTGCACGAGCCATAACCCATTTTCAACCGGATTGGTTTGACCAACAAGAAGCACACGGTCATTGACAGAAAGAGCAACACCGTCAATAGTTTGTGTTCCACTTAAAACGATATTAGTAGTACTCACAACAACTGCTGGCGTTTTAGCGACAAGTCCCGTTGAAATTGCAGCATCAACATAAGCTTTCGTTGCAGCATCAGTAGGATTAGTAACAGCGCCACTTAAGGTAATCATAGTTGCAGCGAAATCACCTAACCCGTCGCGCAACACGATAGCACCTGAAGTATTAGAGCTCGATATAGTAGCTAATTTATCGTTGGTTATTGTTCCTGCGGCAATATCCGCATCAACAATAGCAGAAGTCGTTAATAGCCCACTTCCATCCGTATGCACAACGCCAGCGCTGTTGAGACCATCAATGGTAACATTTCCTGATCCATCAATACTCATGCGTTCAAATCCGTTAGTATCAAAACTGAGCGTATCGGCAATTGAAGCTGAAAAACCTGTATTTGTGCTGCCGGTAAATTGAATTGCAGGATTTGCAGGGCCTCCTGCAGGCACTGTTAAGGTACCTGTTAATGTATCGCCCGCTACAAGGACATCCAACGAAGCACTTCCGGTAACATTACCAATCAAATTCGCCGTTATAGTATTTGCAGCAAAATTACCTGATGCATCGCGAGAGACAATGGTATTATTTATCGCAAGTGGCGTCGCACTGGTAGCAGAATTAAGAACTTTACCTGCAGTAGTAATCGGCGCCAATTTTGAATCAGTTATTGCAGCATTCGGATCAATATCAGCATTTACAATAAGCGAGCTAGAAAGATTGCCAGTACTAGCAGCATTATGCACTATTCCTGCCGTAGTAAATGCGTCTATCGAAATGGTACCACCTGAAGCTATTTTCATTCTTTCTAAACCACTCGTGCTCAAAGATAAGGTACCCCCGCTTGCCGATAAGCCAGTCGTCGTACTTCCGGTAAAGGTAAGTGATGGCGTTGCAGTGCCCCCGGCAGGAAGCTGTAAGGTGCCCGTCATGGTATCACCAGCTTTTGCGACTTTACTATTAATCTGTGTTTGCACTGATGATGTAGTTCCAGATAAAAATCCTAATTCAGTATTTGTCACCACGCTTGAAAGGAGTTGATCTGTTGATGGGTCAGTTGTTACTACTCTATTTGGAGTCAAGGTACCAACAATAAAATTATCATCTGTTTTTAATACATCTGCACTGCTTCTATATAAATTCGTATCCCCTCCGAATACCAGTTCGGCTGTGGGTATCTCTATTTGACTATGAACACCATCGAGTTGCATCACTATATATTCGGTAATACTTGGTTGCCCTGTAATATTATTTTGATATTGGAACGAAAGTTCTGACGTGGTTGCATTCTTTTGGATATCCCAGCCACGCAATGCAGATACGCCACCAGCAGGTGTTCCTTCATCTGCTATTAAACGCAAACTAGCAGTATCTGTATGGTCAGTCGTAATTGCAGCAAGCTGCACATTATCATTGCCAACAACAAACCATGCTGCTGGATTTACTGAACTGTTTTCATAACCTATTGCCTGCGCGCCATATAATGATGATTTATAATCAATTGCAGGGCTAATCCCCGTGCCTATATCTGCTTGAATAAGCGTTGTATCCACGTTAGCAGCAGAACCAATGGTTAATGCATTATTATCACCTTGATCAAAATACGCAAGTTGCACATTTGTAGGATCATTAATAGATATTGCACTACTGGTAAGTGATCCCCCATTAAAAATAAGCGCTGCCGATCCCTGTTGTAATAAATCAGTAGTACAATTGTTGATCGCTAGTCCTGAAGCAGAACAAATAGTAGAATCTGTATCGGTAGAATATCCAATTTGAATACCGGTAGTATAACTACTGATAGTGCCGCCGCTAATGGAAACATTTGCGTCATCAGATATTATCATACAAGTGGCCTGTGGCACGCCTAAACCACTGTTACCATTAAATTCACATGCCGTTAATTGCGTTGTCGTGCCTGCATCACTTATTTGTATCTCAATATCCGAAGAAGTAGACGTTAGCTCAAAACTACATCCGGTAAGAACGGCTCTACTCGCTGCTGTTTGAGTAATACCAAAAACATTCAGCTTAAAGATTACACTTGATGCAGTTAATGAAGCTCCATTAGTTACATCAATAGCATTTTCACATAAAATAAATTGCCCACCATCAATAAGCCCAAAGCTGCTTGACCCTGTTAAGGCAAGACCAGTATTAGCTGGTGAACCTGCTACGGTTTCCGCTCCTATAACACTCGTATTGGCCATTGCAACACTCGACGAATCGGTAATAGATATCCCCGTCACGTTGCCAACAAATAAACAAAAATCAACAATATAAGTGCTCTGCACACCCGCACATAACATACCTGTTAAGAAATTAGCAATCGTTACATTTCGTAACTCCGTGAGGGCTCCTACCGTAAAATTAATACCGGTTGCATTTGGAGCAAGGGACGCAAATGTTACGTTTGCAATTTGTGTAGCTTGATTGACAAGAAGAAAATCGTTAGAAGAGGTAGTTGGTATTAAGGTTACCGAAGATGAAGAGAACCCAACAATAGAAACACCTGCACGATTAATCGCAAGAGGACCAGCACTATTATCCTCAAAATAGGTACCCGGATATATAGCTATAGTTATTGGATTTGATGGAGCTGATAATCCATTTGCAGTATCAAGTGCTTTTGAAAAAGTCGCATATGGCGTTGCAAATGAACCATCACCCGTTGTATCATTGCCATATTTCGTCACATAAATAACCCCGCTTGCTGCAGGCGATGCTGATCCGCCATCGGTAAACCAATCTAATTGCGTTGGGGTTGTTGCATCTGCACGTAATAACTGATTTGCTGTTGGTGCAGTTGCTGGTAACAGAAGTGTATAATCAGCTGCTACTGCACTTGGCGCTTCAATGCCAACAAAGTTCGTACTCGTACTGTCATAAAAATTAAGGGCACTTTGCGCAAGCATATTTAAATTACCGGTCATAGAGTCGCCGGTTTTAAGCACATTATCTGATGCGCTACCAGTTAAACTTGCCGTAATAATATTCGCTACAAAGTTACCGTTGTTATCTCTTTTTACAATGGCATCATCTACATTTGCGCTCGTTGCTGCATTGGCAAGTATTGTTGCTGCTGCAACTTGTGCTGCCGTTTGCCCATCAACCATGCTTACTACCGTTGCATTTTGCGTTCCTGTTACATCACCGCTTAATGATCCTGAAAAGCCCGTTGCCGTTGTTGCATTACCAATTAAATTTGCTGTAATAGTATTCGCTATAAAGTTACCCGCTGCATCTCGTTGCACAATCGCGCTTGCCGTATTAGCACTCGTCGCTGCGTTTGCAAGTACGGTAGCAGCCGCAACATTCGCTGCCGTTTGGCCTCCAACCTCACTTACTACCGTTGCACTTTGCGTTCCTGTTACATCACCACTCAGTGCCCCTGAAAAATTACTTGCTGTTGTAGCCGTTGTTGCATTACCCGTTAAGTTTGCTGTTATGGTACCTGCTACAAAATTACCTGACGCATCTCGTTTGACAATCGCATCTGGAGTATTGGCGCTTGTCGCGGCATTTGCAAGTACTGCACCAGTTGCAACATTTGCTGCCGTTTGTCCTCCAACATCACTTACTACGGTTGCACTTTGCGTTCCTGTTACATCTCCACTGAATGTTCCCGAAAAATTACTTGCTGTTGTAGCTGTTGTCGCATTACCCGTTAAGTTTGCCGTAATCGTATTTGCTACAAAGTTGCCTGATGCATCTCGTTTAACAATCGCGCTTGCCGTATTTGCACTTGTCGCCGCATTTGCAAGTACTGCACCAGTTGCAACATTTGCTGCCGTTTGTCCCCCAACATCACTTACTACCGTTGCACCTTGCGTTCCTGTTACATCACCACTGAGTGCTCCTGAAAAACTCGTTGCTGTAGTTGCCGTAGTTGCTGTTGTTGCATTACCATTTAGATTTGCTGTAATCACATTCGCTATAAAATTACCTGATGCATCGCGTTTAACAATTGCATCTGCAGTATTTGCGCTCGTCGCTGCATTGGCAAGTACAGTAGCTGCTGCAACGCTTGAAGCCGTTTGGCCTCCAACATCACTTACTACTGTTGCACTTTGCGTTCCCGTTACATCGCCACTGAATGCACCTGAAAAGCCCGCTGCTGTAGTTGCTGTTGTTGCATTACCATCTAAATTCGCCGTAATTGTATTCGCTATAAAATTACCTGACGCATCACGTTTAACAATTGCATCTGCAGTATTTGCGCTCGTCGCTGCATTGGCAAGTACAGTAGCTGCTGCAACGTTCGTTGCCGTTTGGCCTCCCACCTCACTCACTACCGTTGCACTTTGCGTTCCCGTTACATCACCACTCAATGATCCCGTAAAGTTAGTTGCCGTTGTCGCAGTAGTTGCTGTTGTTGCATTACCATCTAGATTCGCCGTAATTGTATTGGCTATAAAATTACCTGATATATCTCGTTCAACAATCGCATCTGGAGTATTCATGCTCGTTGCAGCATTGGCAAGTACTGTAGCTGCTGCAACACTCGCTGCCGTTTGGCCTCCAACCTCACTTACTACCGTTGCACTTTGCGTTCCCGTTACATCGCCACTAAACGATCCCGTGAAGCTTGTTGCCGTTCCTGCTGTGGTTGCTGTTGCTGCATTTCCATCTAGATTTGCTGTAATCACATTCGCTATAAAATTACCTGCGACATCACGTTTGACAATCGTATCTGAAGTATCTGCATTCGTCGCTGCATTTGCAAGTATGGTAGCTGCTGCAACATTCGCTGCTGCTTGCCCCCCAACCTCACTCACAACGGTTGCACTTTGCGTTCCTGTTACATCACCACTCAATGATCCCGTGAAATTTGTTGCGGTGGTCGCTGTTGCCGCAGATGTTGCTGTTGTCGCATTACCACTCAAATTTGCCGTTATAATATTTGCTATAAAATTACCTGATGCATCCCGTTTAACAATTGCATCGGTAGTATTTGCACTCGTCGCTGCATTTGCAAGTACGGTAGCTGCTGCAATATTGGAAGCTGTCTGGCCCCCAACATCACTTACGACGGTTGCACTTTGCGTTCCTGTTACATCACCACTGAGCGGTCCTGTAAAGTTTGTTGTGGAACCAGTGGTTGTTGCGAATGTTGCCGTTGTGGCATTACCATCTAGATTCGCCGTAATCGTATTCGCTATAAAATTACCTGATGAATCACGCTTAACAATAGCATCGGTAGTATTTGCGCTTGTGGCTTCATTTGCAAGTATAGTAGCTGCTGCTACGTTGGCTGCCGTTTGACCTCCAACCTCACTCACAACGGTTGCGCTTTGCGTTCCCGTTACATCACCACTCAATAATCCTGAAAAATTGGCGGCTGTTGCCGCTGTGGTTGCTGTTGTGGCATTACCACTTAAATTCGCCGTAATCATATTCGCTATAAAATTACCTGATGCATCACGTTTAACAATAGCATCGGTAGTATTTGCGCTTGTGGCTTCATTTGCAAGTACTGCACCTGCTGCAACATTCGCTGCTGTTTGGCCTCCGACATCACTTACTACCGTGGCACTTTGCGTTCCTGTCACATCTCCACTCAAAGCTCCCGTGAAACTAGTTGCTGTGGTTGCCGTGGCTGCTGTGGTCGCTGTGGTCGCATTACCACTTAAATTTGCCATTATGGTATTTGCTACAAAATTACCCGCCCCATCTCGTTTAACAATCGCATCTGGAGTATTTGCACTCGTCGCTTCATTTGCAAGTATGGTCGCCGCTGCAACGTTCGCTGCCGTTTGACCCCCGACTTCACTCACAACGGTTGCACTTTGTGTTCCTGTTACATCACCATTCAATGGCCCTGTAAAGCTTGTTGCTATTGTCGCTGTAGTCGCTGTTCCCGCAGAGGTTGCTGTTGTCGCATTACCATCTAAATTTGCCGTAATAATGTTTGCTATAAAATTACCTGACGCATCGCGTTTAACAATTGCATCTGTGGTATTTGTACTGGTTGCTTCATTTGCAAGTATGGTCGCCGCTGCAACATTCGCTGCCGTCTGACCTCCAACCGCACTTACTACTGTTGCACTTTGCGTTCCTGTTACATCACCACTCAATGATCCCGTGAAATTAGTTGTTGAACCAGTAGTTGTTGCAAATGTTGCCGTTGCCGCTGTGGTTGCAGTCGTAGCATTACCATCTAAATTTGCCGTTATAGTATTTGCTATAAAATTACCTGCGCTATCCCTTTTGACAATTGCATCTGGAGTATTTGCACTCGTCGCGTCATTTGCAAGTATGGTGGCCGCTGCAACGTTTGCTGCCGTTTGCCCGCCAACATCGCTTACTACCGTTGCACTTTGCGTTCCTGTTACATCACCACTTAATGGCCCTGTAAAGCTTGTTGCTATTGTCGCTGTAGTTGCGGTTCCCGCAGATGTTGCCGTTGTCGCATTACCATCTAAATTTGCCGTAATAATGTTCGCTATAAAATTACCCGATGCATCACGTTTAACAATTGCATCGTTAGTATTTGCACTCGTCGCTTCGTTTGCAAGTATGGTGGCTGCCGCAACATTCGCTGCTGTTTGCCCGCCAACATCGCTCACAACGGTTGCACTTTGTGTTCCTGTTACATCACCACTCAATGGCCCTGTAAAGTTTGTTGTGGAACCAGTCGTTGTTGCAAATGTTGCCGTTGTCGCATTACCATCTAAGCTTGCTGTAATAATGTTCGCTATAAAATTACCTGATGCATCACGTTTAACAATTGCATCGTTAGTATTTGCACTCGTCGCGTCATTTGCAAGTATGGTGGCCGCTGCAACATTCGCTGCTGTTTGCCCGCCAACATCGCTTACTACCGTTGCACCTTGCGTTCCTGTTACGTCACCACCAAGTGATCCCGTAAAGTTTATTGCCGTTGTTGCAGTTGTTGCATTACCATTTACATCTGCATTTATTGTTGTTGCACTTAATACATTAATGCCACTCAAATTATTATTGGCATCAAGCGTTACTCCAGACTCTTTTACGTTGGTGGCACCACTTGTGGTATCTGTTAATACAAGTCTGTTATCTACCGTAAATGGAAGCACCGTTGATACATTGCCCGCGCCAGATGGTGTGCTAAATACTAAATTACCCGTTCCATCACTTTCTAAAAAAGTTCCCGCTGCACCTACCGTAGAGGGCCAGCCGATCGTATTACCGTTTTTTGTTATACCATTTAATTCAACATTTCCCAGATCATCTATAAATACAGAAGATTCTTTAATTCTGTTGCCGTTTGTTATTACCAAAGGCACTTTAAACATTCCGCTCTTGGTAAAATGTGCTCGACATTCGTCGTCAGAGTCGCTTTGCCCAAAGCGTGGTACGGAGTCAAGAAATACTGATGAAGGGCCTCGAACAAAGCAGGATAAGTCTCCTGCGCGAACAAAATCAGATAAGTCGCTTGTACGAACAAAGCAAGATAAATCGATTGGTGTAATTTTGCGACATGAAGATATTTCTTTTAACGACACATTACTGTTTCGCGGCCCACCTATCATTAAAAAAGAAATATGCAATAATGAAAATAGTATAATACGAGCAATTAACATAAAGATCCTTCAGTAAAAAAATCGACATCCTCATGCAAAAATCGTATGCAAAAAATGTTCACTATTGCAAAGCTTTTCAAGCAAACAAGATCATACCCTGCTATATACGCACAATTGCTTACACGAATTTAACCCCATGTTGTACCATTCCAAAAAAATAAAATGCTCTGTATATTAAAAATGAAAAGAAGACCTCACCCCTAGATTAAAAGGAGTGTATCTATTCATGAAAGCACTATTTTCTTTATTTGTTCTTACCGCTCTCTTTGCGTATGGCATGGATTTACAAAAAGATATTCGACCAGAAGATATGCTGCGAATACAAGTAACCAGCAATCCTTATGACCTACGTAATTGTGACGGCAAAAGTTTTCATCTTGTACTCATTCCAGATGCTAGGGTAATAGATGTAAAAAAAGAAGTTGGCACTTTGAGAAGATACTCCTCGCATAAAGCTTTGAATCAAGATCTGCACGTGCTTTATTCTTCAATATGGACCTTATATACTCGCAAGTACAAATCCGATCCATTAGATGACTACTTATTTATACGCGATATTATGAAAGATTATAATTCGGCTTCATTTGAGTTATAGCACTAACATTGCCTTCGTCTTCTTGTTGTGTATTAAAATGCTATATCGAATGCAATGTAAGGGCCTCCAAGGGAAAAATTACCTAATGTGCGTGCAAAAGTGCGTGCAAAAACCCCAGCCTCATTGGCCGTTGGTAGAATATCTATAACGCCACTGCTCAAATCAGTCGATTGAATAACATTTAATAATATTTTTGCTTCAAATCCAACTTCTATTGAAGCGTGACGATCATCACAAAAATGATAATAATACATAAACCCTAATCGCTCAGTAAAACTAGGAATCATTTGAATTCTATTTTCTACACACGTATTTTGCACATTGGGATATGGGTTACCTAATTGTGTAATTAAGGGCGCTGCCGACGAATAGATCGTACGGTTTTTTGCAGTTCCCATAAGGAGTGCTGCCATAGTTTGACCAGCAATTTTAAATCCATGGCCAATGGTATAGGCAAAATCAAAGCTTAATAATGGCCCCGCTCCAGTAAATGAAGATGGATCAAACGTGGTACGAGAAACAGATGCCGACGGCGTTGCATATATAGTGATAAGATCTTGCTTTACTTGTGCCACACTTACACCCGCACTTATAACGGTTTGCAAGTATTCTCCTAAATCAATATATTGCCCATACCGTATATTAAATTCATTAAAATGAAATGTTACTTCTCCAAAAGCATCTTCATACGGAGCCGAATCAGGCCCTATAGAAGAGAGTGGCCCAACCATTGCGTCTAAGCCTAGTAATGCCGAGTGACTACTGTGGGTTGTCGAAGAAAAATGTTCCCAATTTGCAAAAACGCCACTGCGTCGCGAATGAATTATAGCATGCAAACCAAGATCAAAACCAAAATGATAGGTGGGATGCAAATCAAATATCTGCCAGTTTGGTGAAGCTAACGGCACGGCAATACCATTTTTTAAGGGAAATGCTTCAGCTGCATAATACAAATTGTTGGTGCTTGGTTTTAAAAATAATGCGCGAAATTGAGTATCGACAGTATAATCTGGACATCCAACTACAATATCACCCACATCGCAGCACTCTTTAGCATTAATAATAAAAGGAAACATACAGACAGAAAAAAGAACTCCATACATTCCCATTTTCATTGCTCGCATTATTCAACCCTTTTTTATATTTTTAAGTTCTTATTGTTTTCATATCATGCCAGCAAGCACAGCATCTACTATTTAAGATGATCTCCGCGTTTATCCCATAAATAAAGACTTTTCGCTAATACACAAATAAAAAACAAAAAAATGGACATTATTAACAAAGCAATCACAATAATTCTATTAAAACATAAACAACGGAAAATAACTGCTATGCTTTTTCTTTTATACACCAAGAGCCTGATTACTTTTGTCTTTTTAAATATGGCAAGATTGTATATATATCGACCCTCAGTTATCTGCTAATGACGCTGTAGAGACGAACCAACGATTATGCTTTCTTTAGCAAGCTCTGGACAAACGGGAATGAAAACATTTATTTTGATGGTCATGAATTTTCGGATACATTCTTAATTAAAAAGATATCCTATGAACCTCTTGCCATTATCTTTTTACGAACGGCCTACGGTAGACGTAGCACGCGACCTGATTGGCAAACAACTTGTGCGCGTTATAGGTAACACTATAATCACCGGTATTATTACAGAAACTGAAGCGTATGGTTTTGCTGATGACCCTGCAAGTCATACTCATCAAGGACTAACGAAACGCAATAAAGTTATGTTTGGGCCCGTTGGTCGTAGCTATATTTATTTTATATATGGCATGTATTACTGCCTTAATGTAGTTGCAAAAGAAAAAAATGTGCAAGCGGGTGGAGTTTTGATACGAAGTTTATCGTCAGTAACAGGAATTCCATCGGTTCAATCTCTTAACGGCCCAGGCAATATATGCAAGGCATTGCAACTCACTCTTGCCCACAACGATATAGATATGACACAAAAGGGTACTTTGTATATCACCCAAGGCATAAAAATAGCACCGGAAGCTGTACATGCTACAAAGCGCATTGGCATTAGCAAAGCACAAGAACATCTATGGCGTTTTGTACATAAAAAGTGAACCCATCCCACGCCATACCCTCTCTTTACGGTTTATTGTTAATAGTTCTATGAGATAGTGACCATTACAACAAATCTTTCAAAAAATATTGAATCAACGTAAGGGCCACCAAAAAAACAAAATGGCATTAATACATAAAACAAAAATAATTTTATACAAAAAGCTGATTTCTGCGCACTTTCTAAAAATTGAGAAAATGGACATTGTTGTAAAAATAGCCATAATTATTTTGCCCAACTAAACATAAACAAACAACGCGGAACTCCATATATGTTTTCCTTTCTATATTTCATGCCATATTTTCTAGGAGCGCTTTTTTGTATGCCATTATGCAGCATGCAGGTTCAATCGGATACATCTCCGGCCTACGTTAAATTTGAACTAGAAGGATCCCCAGGATATTCGGAACTACTCATAAAAAAAGATGATGCTGTTCCTCTATTTCCTCACATAAAAAATTCTACGTTAAAAGAATGGGATCATAGGGCATCAATTGTTCAATGCGGCATGCGTAAAGATGGTGATGATTTTGCCATTGTTATTAATCTGCCTGAAGAATTACAAAATAATTCTGAACTTGAAGCACGCCATGTACGCCAAGTATGCTCACTTGCAACAAGCAATTTCAACTACAACTTTCTTCTTGCAAACCCTGACGACCTAATCCCGGTGCTAAAATTAGTTGAATATTTAGATTTTGACTTCAACAACAAAAATAATGAATCTAACTACGCGTATGAAAATATCGCAAGACAAAGATTTTCTGAAAAACTATACAATCTTGCCGAAAACAATGGCATGTTGGCGCTTTTATATGGAAAAATGTACGCACGATCATCCCCGCTATGGCGTGCTGTAGAAAGATCTATTGGCAAGGACAATGCAGTTTTTGATAAAGCGCTTCAAACATGGCGTGAAAAAGATCCACACAAACAGCTCTTCGATCGATTAGTATCATGCCAACTTTCCATACAAGATTATCTTGCAGCAGAAAACAAAGATAAGTCTCAAATTCAATCCCTGCACGATCTCGATAGAAAATCATTTAGTCACTTTTTGAGCGGTTGCGAGCTTGATTTTATAAAAAAAACCGCTATTCAAAAAACGCATCTTCCACTCCTTCAAGCCATAGACGTACAAAGCACTGCGATAAGTTCTCCCTATGCATATCGTTATTGCGAATATCATTATAATGATATGCCATTAACATCCCTGGAGCCCGTTGACCTTGATTCAATGTCTCGTTATGGGCATCATGAAAGACGTTTTGACTTTAACAATTGCAAAATTACTACGGTTCCAACTGACCAACTCGACAATATATCTGGGGCTCACATCAACTTACGCGGTAATCCCTTAAGCCAAAAAACTATACGTGAAATTCAATGTAAATCACAATATCAAAAAATAAACGGCAATAAAGTTACCAATAAAATATACGAACGTTATTGGTTGGCAAAAGCAATTGGAGTTCCCGCACTTATAGCAGGAGCATCTGCGCTTACTTTTTATGCAACATACAAAATTAACGATTGGTTTCATAACAAAATAACTCAAGAATTCAGCGGACACTACGATTCATTTTTGAATTCATTTATGGAAGATGAATTCAAGCCAAGCATAACGCCAGCTACGCTACCTATATATCAATTTTTACTAAAAAAAAGTTCTTTTGCCGAAGATACATTAAAAAAAATAGCCCCGCTCATAAATCCTGAATTGTTAGCCAATAATACACAATTTCTTATGGATTTTGCATCGTATCATTCATGTAGCAACATGCTCATCTCAGCAGACTGGAACATCAACTGGTTGTCACCTTGGAGCTTTGCTCCCTGGTGGGCAAGACCTTTAAGTTTCCTGGGAGGCTTAGCCACCTTGGGCACAGGCTTCATGACAATTCCACTGGTTGGAATAATGCCTCTGGTCTTAATAGGCAACAGTATTAGCACACGAATTATGAATAGACCACCTGACAGCAGCTCTTTTTTTGAGCATGGAACAATCGCGTATACCAATCCTCAGGCACAACCAATTGCTGATGATCACGAATAAACAAATTGTCGCCTTCTTTTTTTGAGCATTTTCCGACATATATATAGAAGGTAGTATTTATATCTGCTCCCTTAAAAATATTGATTCCGCAAGGCTTTCTGTGATACCATGTAATTAATGCACTATAAATGCACTTTTTACAAAAATAGCCCAAAAGAGGCGCCAAATGAAGATAAAAAGACAGATAACTCCCCATCTGATTGATCTGGCAAGATAATTCAGTGCGGTTGCCGTTTTGGGCCCCCGTCAATCAGGGAAAACCACCCTTGTAAAGGATACCTTTCCTGAATATAGCTATATTACCCTTGAAGATCTCGATACGAGACTGTCTGCACATGAAGACCCTCGCGGTTTTTTACAAGCATATGCGCATCATAAAGGGCTTATCATTGACGAGGCCCAAGAAGTTCCTAGCCTCTTTTCCTATATGCAAGGCATTATGGATAAAGAATATAGACCCGGGTTTTTTATCCTTACTGGGTCACAAAACTTCCTCATGCATGAAAAAATCACGCAAACATTAGCGGGACGTATTGCATTACTAACGTTATTACCATTATCGATAGAAGAACTGAGTAATGCAGGTATACTTCCCCATGATTATGAAGCTGCCATCATAAAAGGTGGTTATCCTCAGATTTATGAACGTAATCTTGATGTGCGCACCTGGTGCTCAAATTACATTACTACCTATGTTGAAAAGGATGTGCGGCAACTACTCAATATCACCGATGTATTAACATTCGGTAAATTTTTAAAACTCTGCGCTGCTCGCATTGGCAATCTCATCAACTATGCAGAACTTGCACGTGATTGTGACATCAGTCCTCACACAGCCAAAGAATGGATCACTATTCTTGAAACAAGTTACATTATAAAAATGGTGTCGCCTTATTACAGAAACTTTAATAAACGACTCATACAACATCCAAAACTCTATTTTTATGATACATCACTCGTGTGCCAATTACTTAATATCCGTACTAACGATGAGTTTTTTAACCATCCATTACGCAGTGCAATTTTCGAATCATTTATCATCAGTGAAATGTTTAAATATAACTACAATCACAATGAATCTCCTCAACTTTATTTTTGGCGCGATTCGCAAGGGCATGAGATTGATTGTATTATCGAAAAAAATTTTACTACCCTAATTCCTGTCGAAATTAAAGCAAGTAAAACACTCTCATCAAATTTTTTTGATGGATTAATGGATTGGCAAAAAATAAGCAAGCAGGAAGATGTAACCCCCTATGTGATATATGGCGGTTTTGATTCAATTAAACGCGAAAAAGGCCATGTTTTTTCATGGCACCATATAATTGACATGTTAAACATGATTTATAAATAATGCACTAAAAAAGCCCTTAAGGGAGAAGTTATTTTGCTCCTCCCCTACAACAAAATTACACAAAATCGAGACGATTTTTCATGCGTTTCAATGCATGCCACGCACATAAAATACTAAAAAATGTCAAAGCTCCACAGCAAAGCCAAAAGTTTAGATATCCTTCTTGCCCTAACAACGCTGCGCGAGTCGACTCAGTAACATACACCATCGGATTCACCAAATCCATATATGCACAAAATGGCAATACATGATGAAATGACATCCATGAAAATTGAAATCCGCCCATGAACCACATAGGAAAAATAAAACGCGCCCAAACACTGTTTAAGTTTGAAAGACCGCTAATTCGCGTTACCGTCCATGGCACAAAACACGCGTAGAAAATACTTTGCAAGATAAGAGCTATACATAATTTACCATACGCAATATCTTGTAATGAAAGTTGATTCCACAAACACATTTTACCAATTGGTAACATAATAAGTGTTAAAATAAAATAAGTAATTGCATAATATGCTGACTTGCTCATAATCGCCATCCATGAGGGAATGGGTAATGTAAGTCCATAATTAATGACACGATCACCTTCTAGATCTGCGGTTAATTCAAAAACATTTGAATACAGCTCAAAAAGACCCATTGATGCCAAAACACCACCAAATTGAAACACGCCGAAATTTTCAGATAGCCCAAAATAAGGCATGATATAACCAGTAACAAAAACAGTAAGAGCTACCCAAATTGCCATATCAATGACTTTATTCCCCAATGTCTGCCTGAAAACCGTCAAATCGGCAAGCACAAGCTCTTTGCACGTGTTCAAATAACGTAAGTAATGGAGTGTGTTATTCATCTTTACCTGCTTTTAATAATTCAATAAATACATCTTCTAGATTCTTTTGTTTAAAATCAGTCATGAGATTGTCAGGCGTATCAATTAAACGAATATATCCTTTATCTAAAATACAAACACGATCAGAAAGTTTTTCAGCTTCGTCAAGATAATGCGTAGTCAAAAGAATAGTGATACCCGATTTTTTAAGCTCTTTAATCATGTCCCACAGTTGCCTTCTAATTTGCGGATCTAGACCAACGGTGGGCTCATCAAGAATAATAAAATCTGGTTGATGAATAAGACTGCGAGCAATCATAAACCGTTGTTTATAACCACCAGAAAGCACTGATGCTTTTTGCCCAAGATAATTGCCAAGCTCAAATTGCGCGGCAAGTTTGGCAATGCGCGGCCAAATTTCTACCTCTTTCAACCCATAGAATTTTCCAGCAAAAAGTAAGTTTTGGGCCAGCGTAAGCTGCGGATATAAGTTCGGTCTTTGCGGACAATAACCGAGTTTGAGACGGTAATCAGTGATATTTTCATATATTGATTCACCGCGATAGATAATATCACCACTTGTCGCTGGATGCAGCGTTGCAATAATAGAAGATAGCGTCGTCTTGCCAGCGCCATTAACGCCTAATAAGCTTATAATCTCGCCTTGCATAATATCAAGCGTAATACCATGTAAAACCTCGGTCTGCGCATACCGTTTAGTAATTCCCTGCAGGGATAACAGAATAGTGGACATACATCCTCAACAAATAAAAAATATGTGTGATTAAAGTGAAAACAACCCGATGAAAACCGGTTTGTCTTGATAGTGAAATTCTAATATCAGGATTACTGAATATTAGTTAAAATAAGATATTTTCATGAATTGGGCTCCTTGTGTGTAACATTCTGAGGTTAACAAGCCCATTAGAAAATGCAAGGATGAGTGGCGCAAAAAGAATACTTATTTGCCGAAATTCATCTGATTAAAAATATTGAAAAAAGACAAAGGGAGAGAACAAGTCTCTCCCTTTGTGTAATTATCGTAGAGCTAAAGAATTACTCTACTACCATTTCTTCAGTCATTTCCATATCGCCGTTACCTTCACTCATTCCTGAGTTACGGCCTACTTCATTTGCACAGCTAGCTTCGCAACCACCAATACAGCGTTCTTCTACTGATTCACAGTGAGTATTGGTAATTAAACGTTTATTTTTACATTGACCTTGCACTTCTACCATCTTTGTACATGGAGTGTAGAAAAATTCTTCACGACATGTAGTTGTGCATTTTGGTGCACATTTCTTTGGGCAAGGTGCTACTTTTTTGTGACATACTTTTTTACCACAAGAACGTTCACGGAATGCATCTGCTGGCGCAAAAGTTAATGCACCAAGCGCTAAAAGAACAACTAAAAGCTTCTTCATGAGGATCTCCTTATATAGGACCAACAATTTTTACTTCTAATTGAATAGTAGCAAGTTTGGGGGGCGAAAATCAACATTTTTTACAAACTGAATGAAAATTTTGACTTTTTTCCCTGGAAAAAGACCGTTGGCACGCGCTACGGCAAGCATATATTTTTATACAAAAAAGTGGCTATTTTGGTTAAATAAGCCATTTCTGCCTTATTCAACCTTAAAACAACCAAACCTGCACTTGCCAAAGTTCAATGCCCTCTTTATGCTTATATGATTATCTAAACAATAAGGGAACTATATGGCGGACCTTGGATCAGATCAACTTCTTTTAAAATTTATTGGCGTATGGCGATTACTTGAATGCACAGAAGTTAATACCCAGGGCGAAATAACCTATCCTTGGGGGAAAAACCCCATGGGATATATCATATATACCAAAGAAGGTATTGTATCAGTACAAATTATGCGCAAAGAACGATCACCATTTGATCACAATACCCCTTTCTATGACCCAGCGACAAATGATCTATCTCTTGCACATGACTACAATGCTTACTTTGCTCGTTTCACTCTTGACCCGGCTACACAGCATGTCTTCCATACGGTTGAAGGACATATCAATCCTCTTAAGATTGGTAAAAAAAAGATTCGCGCGTATGAATTTTATGACAACAAGCTTCAGCTAACGACAGAAAACGAACCTACCGTTAGAAATCTTTTATGGGAAAAGGTGGAAACCACCTCCTAGAACAATGTTCATGTTTGGCTTCATATATATTATGATTCAAACAACTTTGAGATAGAGTGAGTTTTGTTGAAACAAATCAACAGAACTCACTCTATCTCACTTATAAGCATTTTTTTGAAAAGGACTTCATCACTTCCATTGCATAACATAACGTAGAACCAAGAGAAGGTTCCGTCGCAAAATGCCCCGCATCAGGTACAACCCAAAGTGCTGCCTTAGGAAGTTTTTTATATAAGGTATATGCAGTTTGGATAGGGCAGATCATATCATATCTTCCCTGAACAATAATGGTAGGAATATGTTGAATTACATCAATGTTACGCAGTAATTGATTTTCTTCCATAAAAAATCCATGTGCCCCATAATGCACAAATGCCCGCGCTATACACAGGGCGGAATGATCATCTGATGCTTGCTCTTCGATACTCATAGGCGATGGTAATAGTGATCCGCATATAGTATCAAATCGCATAAAAGCATGCGCAGCCCGCAGAGATATGCTTTGATCAGAACCCATAAGCTGCTCATGTAATAAGGTAATAAGATCAGTATCTTCAGACGCGCCAATTGTATCTATAAAATCATCCCACGCTTCTGGATAAAATTGTTTCATGCCATAAAAAAGATGTTCATAATCAACTTTGCGTGCAAGAAATATGCCACGCAACACCATACCACCTATACGCTCCGGATAATGTTCAGCATACAGCAAGGATAATGCACTACCCCAAGACCCACCAAATAAAATCCATTGGTCTATACCAAGTTCTGTGCGAAGTAATTCCATATCCGCAACCAAGTGCATCGGCGTATTATCAATCATTTCCCCAGCAGGTGTCGATTTTGCTGCACCTCGCTGATCTAGCATGATAACGCGATAAAAAGCAGGATCAAAAAAAGCAGACCACTCTTGAGAACATCCTGCCCCAGGGCCGCCATGCACCACCAAAACTGGTACACCATCGGGATTGCCAAACTCTGCATAATAAAGCGTATGAATGGGAGAAACAGAAATATAAGTCGTCCGATATGGTTCAATAATAGGATACAGCTCATGAGCTTCTGCCATAACGTGCACTTCATGCAACATATGCGCCTGCACACTATTACTGGTCAATACTATACCCACTATTAACGGTGCTAAGAAAGCAACTTTCATCAATATTCCCTTTTGACACATTACAAATCTCTCAACATTAGTTTGTTAATAATGTCACAAAATAATGTATATTGCCATAACTAATGTATGGCACATTCATTGCAAAATTAGGTGGATTTATTAATGGAAAGATGAACTTTATCTGGCTTCTGTTATGCACATCTAATTACTCGTATGTCACCGAAATCAGTCAGTGCAATAAAAGTTAGGTTTGTTTACACCCACGCCTTCTTGAAAGGCGCCCAAAGCTATCCTAACCTTTATTGCACTGTCTCTTTTACTGCCCTGTATAGATATTATTTATTACTTGGCCCCAGTTATTGTTAATAAAATCAGTAACGCCTTCCTGATCCCAAATAGCTATGCTAAAGCCATTTTGGGCCGCGAATTGAATCCAACTCGTCATGGTTCCATTACTTGGAGATGTATTAGGATCATTAGGATCCACACCTGCACTAATTTGTGAAGCTGAAATAGAATAGTTCTGTTGCAGCCACGTTTTCCAAAGAAGCATAAATTGTTCATTTTCTGCAAGGCTAACACCATCATAATAAGCCATCACGTACACTCTATCAATAGCAGAAGCACCGCTTGAAGTAACCGCGTTTTGTAAGAAAATACTATCAAGCTCATGCCAAGGACCAGTTGCACCAATACCTGCAAAAACATCAAAACTCGTCAGCAGATGTGGGGCTAAATTTTTAAAGGCTGCAGCTAATTTACCAGCCAACACCGCATTGGTATTATCTTCAAGTTCATCATCAAAATCAATACCTTGAGCCCCGGTGGTTTGGCAGATGTTCACTAATGCTTGTGCATAAGCAGCAATATTGCTACTGGTTAAACGAGTCCAAGAAGTTCCAAAACCAGTTGCTGATGTTCCCCCGATGGACAATTTAACAGTAACACCTTGCGCTTTGCATTGGGTAACAAAATCTGTAAGAGCAGCTACCGTTGGGAAAGCTCCTGTTCCTGCAGGTCTGCCTGGCGTATCTTCAGAAAATCCATCAATTAAGGGATTACCACTAGAATCAACGTCCAATTGGCCAACAAAAACATTAATCGTATTAATGCCCTTAGAAAGACCTTGAATATAAACCGGAGCATCTAAATTGTTTGTCCAATCTTCAGCCCAAGTACTGTTTTCAAAACCAGCAGCAGGCGGTGGAGGAGTTTGAGTCACTGTTGTACTTTGCACATTGCTAGCAGCACTTACACTACTTCCCGCAGTAGCCATTACTCGGTAAAAGTAAGTTCCTACCGCTTGTCCGCTCACTGCAAAAGAAGTAGCAGCGCCGCTATACACTGTTACAGGATTGGTGAAGCTGCTACTTGTGGATGATTGCAACTGATAGCCTGTGGCATTTGTCACACTCGTCCAACTAATTGCATATTGATTAGCACCGCTTGCATTTGATATGGCCTGTAATGTAGGTGCTGTAAGTTGCACCGGTGTAATAGCTCCGTTAGCAACTGCTTGCAAATTACTTATGGTAGTTGAACCGCCTTGAGGCATATTAATAATCATACTAAACATTGTGGTAGCGCCAGCTGCAATAACCCCATTGCTTGATGTGTTTTTAACGGTGACAGTCTGACCACTACTCGTAAATATACCGTTAGTGGTATTACCGGATAATGTATTCCCTGCTGGCAATGTAAACTGAGCTGTCCAAGAAGAAGTTGGCTGGCCTGTGTTATTCGTCAACGTAACATTCACTTGATAAGCTGTTGCCCATACCGTCGTGGTAGTAGCTGCGGCAGCTAAACTAGAACCTGAAGGCGCGCTGCTCCCTGTAGCTGTTAATCCATTAAGAGCTGCAGTGCCTGTCCCGCTCACTTGAAAGCCCATGGTAAGACTTGCACCTGCTTGCAAAGTCCCATTCGTTGCTAGATTCACAGCAGAGACATTTTGACCGCTTTGCGTAGGCGTACTATTCCAAAAACAATTAACCGTTTGGCCTTGAGCAAGAGAAAAATTGACAGCCCAAGATGTAACAGCTGCGCTAGAGGAATTTGTTATAGTAACTTCTGCAATATAACCATTAGTCCAACTAGAAACAATCGTAGAAGTTGATTGCAAAGATGTGGCAGCATATGCCTGCCCTCCCAGCAAAACTAATACACACGATAACAGAAAAATACATTTCTTCATGGCTACCCCTTCGGTTTTGATTGTAATGACCTTCCCAGGGTATAAAAAAATGATTTACTTTTTAAAGATTTTTTGACATAGAGCATCAATTCTCTTTGATACTCTATGAAGACGGACAAAAAATTTAATGATGAAACTTATTAGTGGCTTTTTTTAACGGTATTAGGGTCTAAAAATGATAAAAATCCCGGAGTCACCGTTTGAGGAAGTTTTCCGTCCCATTTCTCAATAGCTGATAGCATAATAGTTTCTATGCTAATAGATTGCTTTTTTACATTCATTGCATACGCTTCTGCTTCTGCTCTTTCCTTCATTTGCATGGCTTCTTGTTTTACCTGCTCAGTAAAATTCCGCGCTGTCATGGCCGCTTGCATAGCAATTTGCTTTTTTTCTACTGCGTTAATAAAGTCTTTGTGAAAGTCTAAATGAATAAAATTAAAGTCCACAAGTTCAACAAAATAAGGAATAAGCATTTTCTTCAAATCTTCAAATACTTTACCCTTTGCTTGATGCCGAGATTGAATTATGTCTTCTGCAGTATACTCAGCGACCATAGCTTTTATACTTTCTTGTGCACACGGAATAAGCACCTTATTTTCCCAGTCACGGCCTAAAAAGCGATATAAAGATTCAACATCAGTTATTTTATAAGTAACTGCCACACCAATGGCGATAAATTGAAGGTCGTGGGACAGTGATTCAGTTTCTATCTTGCGCGTTTGTATGGTGGTATTTATATAAACTATTGAATCCCAAAAAGGAACTTTAAAATAAAGACCTGGCTCTTGTGAAGATGATAATATTCTGCCCACCCTCATATGAATCACGGCTTGACCTGGAGACACAATATAAATGGAACGGCTCAGCATGAATAGCCCGAAAACAAATAAAATGGCAGCAACAATCATTATCTTTTTATTTATTTTCAATGCAAGTTTCCTTCATTTCTATTGCAATCATTCTAGTAACATTAAGCTTAAAGGCAGCTATTATAAAATTATAACGACTTAATATGTTTTTGTAAAAAAATAGCAATTTCTTCTTTATTTATCTGGGAAGCGGCGACATCCAAGGCTAATAGATATAACATTTCTAAGTCTACTTCAAGATCAAAATGATTGATGTTTAGAAAATGTATGGTTGCAAATATGCCAGCTCGTTTATTTCCATCTATAAAAGGATGATTTTTTATAATATGAAAAAGGTATGTCGCTGCAAGATTAGATATTTTTGTATCACTTTCATCGCCATAATGAACAAGCATGATAGGCTGATGTAAGGCAGATTCAAGTAAACCTATATCTCTTATACCAAATACACCACCATAACTTTCGATAGCAATATCGTGTAACCTTATCACATCTGATAAATCAAGAAAAATAACAAAAAAATATGGAATCATGTTTTTGCTAATTTTTTAAACAGAGGACCATATTTATCCATGATACGCTTAGCAGATTCTTCAAGCCCTTGCTTTTTCTTGTTAGTCAATTTAGTAGTAACATGCGGCTTTATAAGGATATTTCCTTCTATAACTAATATCTCTATATCCGTTTTCTCATCAATGCCTACAGATTCCAAAATTGATTTATCAATTGCTGATGCAAGATTATTACCTTGCTTTATACGCTTTTTTACCACGCAAAATTCCATTCGATTTGTAATGTAAAAAATCTTTTTAATTAGGATAACAAATTTTATAATCAAAAATTAAGAACTTCCTGATTAACTATCCAAAGGAATTTTCTTGTTATCAATATCAATTTTGCTGGTAATGGCGCAGCCATTACCTAGCTTTTAAATAAACTTCATTGCCACACTTATCCAACTCCTGAAAATTATCTTTTTTATTTTTTACACCTTTTTTGTTGCACTTCACTTGTACAGGCGAAACCTAAAAAAGCATATTGGGACTAATACTAAGAACGAATATCTGTAAAAGCCAATACTTGCGCATTCGTTACCCTGATGAGATCTTGCGTATTAATGCGCAGCGTTGTTTTTGGGATACCACAACCCCCGTAACAATTTTTATTTTGCAAAACATTACTATCAATTACCGTAGGTAATCCAGGATTGACCAAACTTACTTGGCCTATTCTGGCGCCAGTAATATCGAAAACCGTCTGCGGATCAGCCATACTTATATCCTTAATGTTTAAAGCTTGTTTTAATTTCTTAAATGAAATGCGGGTATCACCACAAATAATAGCCGCAATATAGCTATCTTTGGTTTTTAAAATAAGAGTAGGTGTTGTTTCACTCAAGGAGATACCATACTGCTCAGCGCCACTTAATGCGGTTTCAATACTCCACTCATCAATAAGAAGTGAATAATCAGCATGCTCGCTTTTTAATAGATTATTTAATTTCTCTAACTTTATAGTGTCATTCATAATTATAACCCTCTCTGCAATATCAATAACGAATCCTATTTGATGAATACTTTTATTACTCTTCTTTAAAATTTGGATTAAACCATGTCATTGCAATAACCGATTCAAGTTTACCATCCACACCTTTAATGAGGTCTTTAAACTCACCTTCTTTTTTAAACCCAAGACGCTCATACAATCGTATGGCTGGATTGGATACTCGCACTTTAAGATCAACTCGAAGAATATCAGTATGATACTCTTTTACTTCATCTAAAAGAGAAGTGTAGAGCTTAGTGCCAATACCAATATTTTGATATTCTGGATCAACCACAATACTAGCTTCTTCAAGAACATGAGAAAGAATTTTAATATTTGGTTTATATTGCAACACAGAACCAATTAATGTGCCTTCATACTCTGCAACAAAAATGAGCCCTCTTTCAAGGGCAGCATTAAGAATATTATCAATATAATAATCCGTAATCTCATCGGCAGATCTCACTAAACTGCCAGAAATACTTGCAACTTTAATATAAAGCGCCTTGAGACTATCTCGGTCCGATAGAGTGCCTTTCCGCACAACATATGCAAATTTTGCTTTTTCTTCCATTTTGTCTTCTCTACTTTCTAGCTGCATTGGATATAGTGTCACATGTAGAAGAGTTACTATGATAAAAATTTTGATTTTCAAGTAATATCCTTTAAAGCGCCTTTTTTTAAAGACTTAGGATTTTTGCATTCATTCTTCAATTCCACTTGTTGTAGTGCTTGAGCATATAAAGCTAATCCACAAACCACAGCATTTCTTTCTTCTTCGCTCATTATCTCCAATGCCTGACTTACCTGTAATTGAGCCTCCACGTGGATTTTATTAACAAGCCGCAGGCCTTTTTTGGTAAGAGATATCAGCTTATTACGACGATCATTTGTATCTGGCTCAATATGACAAGCTTCCTTTTCAAGTAATTGATCAATAAGACGACTCGTAGTCGACTTTTCAAGGTTCAATGCCATCGAAAGTTGACCTAATGTCATTACGCCCTGCAAATCAAGCTCAACCAAGGCATGGCATTGCGAAGTAGACCCAATGTCTGAAAAACGATTATCAAGCAAACCCAATTGCCTTACCATTGTTCTTGAGGCTAACCGAACCTGTAAAATTAGATTGTCTGTTATCATCGAGATCCTACAGCAGAAATAAACTTTATTTTAGTTGCATTATACAACCAATGTAATGGTTATGCAAGCCAGAAAGGCTATAATTTGTTATCTCATCGATGTGTTGTTTACCAATTCTTGCCAACAAAGGTTTAAACGACTCTGCTTTTGGGCTTATTGAATCGACTGAATGATACGGAAAAGCACCTTACATATCTACGCACAATCAGTTTCTCATTTTTTTTCCGCCTGGAGCAGTCAATTTCAACCCGTGACAAAAATGTCACGAATTCACTTCTTTTCAGCAATTAATCGCTGCTTAAATTTTCTCCAATAGGCCCCGAATCAGGGCTCTCTGCTAGACTTGCGCATACATCAATCATCAAAAAATACCATTCATTATTGAAAGAAACTTTACGAATCTGTTTTTGTCGAAATATTTAAGCAACTGCAATGAAAAGGTTGCTCACATGGCTCAACAAGTAGATACATGCTAAAAGAGCTGATGATGCTGTGGTGACATACGTTTTTTATTCCCATGCTCTTGACTAGGCACAATCATTTGAGGTAGAGATTGTTACATACTAATATCCAATAAAAATAATAATAACTTGATACATGCAATAAAAATATTATTTTAAAAAAAGATAAGGAATTAAAAATGAGTACCAAAACCAAAAATGTGAGAGATGTTACGTATCAACTTCTGCGTGAAGTTGGAATCAAAACAATATTCGGTAATCCTGGCTCTACGGAAGAGCATTTTCTTAAAAATTTTCCATCGGACTTTCGTTATGTACTCGCCCTTCAAGAAGCATCAGCAATTGCGATGGCCGATGCCTTCGCACAGGCTACAGGTCTGCCAACTTTAGTGAATCTTCACACAAGTGGTGGATCAGGAAATGCAATGGGCAATCTCGTTACTGCTTTTCAAAACAAATCACCACTCATTGTAACCGCAGGCCAACAAACACGCGAAATGATGTTACTAGAACCCATGCTGACAAACGTCGAAGCTACACTATTTCCCCGTCCATGGGTGAAATGGGCCTATGAGCCGGTACGCGCCGAGGATGTACCAGCCGCTTTTATGCGCGCTATTGCAACGGCTCTTCAGCCACCTACAGGCCCAGTCTATCTCTCCCTTCCGCTCGATGATTGGGAAAAAGAATGCGCATTTCCCGCAGTGGTGCGCACGGTGAGCCACCGTTATGCTCCTGACCCTGATCGTTTGGCAGAGTTTGCAAAAATCGTACGCGAAGCGTCATCGCCGGTACTTGTTTATGGCGCTGCGATCGATAGAAGTAACGGCTGGAGCGAAGCAATTGCTTTTGCTGAGGCACTCGGATCGCCAGTTTGGAGAGCACCATGGTCTGAACGAGCTTCATTTCCTGAAACTCATCCGCTCTATTCTGGCGAATTGCCAGTTGCGATTGATCCACTATGCAAAAAACTCGAAGGCCATGATGTTGTGCTTGTTGTTGGAGCCCCGGTGTTTCGCTACTATCCTTATGTTGCAGGTTCTTATTTGCCAAATGGGACACGCCTTCTTCATATCTCAGATGATCCATCAGAAACAGCGCGAGCACCCGTTGGCGATAGTTTGTTAGGAAATGCTACCTTATCTTTGGCTGCTCTTACGCAATTGCTTGGTGAATACAAGCCAAAGGCAGGTTTACAGAAAAAAATGATTAATCATAAAGAATCTAATGAATCACATTCGATACAAATATCAGATGACGGTCTTCTTACTGCGGAACAAGTATTTAATGCTTTGAGTGAAATTAGACCTGATAATGCCATTTTGCTCGAAGAATCTCCCTCTAATAGCGCGTATCTTCACAAGTATTGGCCAATCACTCAACCCGCTTCCTTCTTTACATTCGCAAGCGGTATCCTTGGTTGGAATCTTCCGGCATCAGTAGGCATAGCGTTAGCCGAACGTGAAAAGGGAGGCAATCGCCCCGTAATCTTAGTAATTGGCGATGGAGCATTGCAATATTCAATTCAATCACTTTGGACAGCAGTACAACATAATCTACCCATTCTTATTGTTGTTATGCGCAACGGGGAATACGCTATTCTCAAAGAATTTGCAAAGCTTGAAGACACCCCTGGCGTTCCGGGCTTAGATCTGCCCGGCTTGGATATAGTATCTCTCGCGAAAGGATACGGCTGTGATGCAATTCGTCTTGATGATCTTGATGCTATCAAAAAAGCTGCGGTAGAGGCTTGGACCAAATCAAAACCAACCGTGCTGGAAATTCCAATTTCTCCAAAATTATCAACAATTGTATGATGTAAGGAGATTTTTTAGGTTATACAACTCATACAAAATATGGTCAACTGAAAGGGAATTACATTACCTTTAACCCATTTTTTCAGCAGGCAACTATCAAAATTGATCAGAATCCTTGCAAATCAGTTGCCTCTGATTAAACCTCGATCGACAACCTTAATCAGTTCTGCCATAATGCATATTTTCAGCAAGCTTTAAGACTCATGTTCTACAACTACCTAGATCTCATTCTCCCAGGCCTCTGCTTGCGATTTCTTTATAAAATCTTCCATTGATTTTGGAATAACATTACGAAACTTGCCTGTTTGGGAAGGTACTATTTCAATCATCGCATCTATAACTTCTTGTGGATCGTACTGATGCGCCAAAAATGATTCAAAGGATTTTTCAACATCAGCTTTTTTATTAAAATAAAGTGTATCATCCATCCAATGTGATACTGTTTCGGCCATGGTATCATTAAATCCCGTTGCAAATGGACCCGGATTAATTGTTTGAACCTGAATATTATACGGTCTTAACTCATTCTGCAACGTTTCAGCAATACCTTGTAGAGCATGCTTAGAAGCTGAGTAAGGACCAAGGCCTGGCCTGGAAGATAGCCCGGCTATTGAACTCGTAAATACAACTTTCCCCGAACGTTTTTCGTCAACAAACTTACGTACAAATTGTTGCGTCAAATTAAGAGTTGCAAAGACGTTCGTTTCAAAAGTGCAGTCAACAAGTTCTAAAGGAATTTCAGCAATGGGACCACAGTAACCAATTGCAGCATTATTAAAAAGAATATCAATATCCCAGGTTAAGGCATGCGCAACATCATATGCATCAAGAATATCAAGTTTTTCAACACGCAAATTCTTCAGCCCTAAAGATTCTGCCTGTTTGCGCATTCTTGTTACTTGCGGCCATATATGCGCCCCTGCAATTACATCATGTCCCTTTTTTGCAAGGCCAATTGCAGCGCCTTCGCCAAATCCCGAACAAGCTCCCGTTATGAGAATTCTTTTTTTCATAATGGCATTCCTTTTTTTTAATTTTTTTAGCCTACAGAATTATAAATTCTTTCATTAAAAAAAAGCAATACGCATCTTCACAAGCGCAAAGTATTCCAAAAATATTTTTTGGAGAATCGGATTTATTCTTTAAATTTACACGGACATGAACATCGACAGGTACAAAAGTCCCGATCAAATCCATGAAATACTACTGATTTCAAAAATGCATTCCATGTTATCCAGGAAGAATTTGAAAAAATACAACATGCACTAATTGACTCATGTGCGCTTCCTAAAACGAAAATAGAGATATATGAGAGCATTTAATGCAAGATATCCCATATACATTACATATCAAGGTATTGGCCTGCCAGTCATTTCTGACTAGATCGCTACCATAATCTTTTTTTAGCAAATTCTCGACCAGAACCAGATTTAAGATATTTTTCAAATGATACTGCTCTCTCTTTCTCAAGAAATGCAAAAAATGCAACTAATTCCCATGGCATATATTTGGCAGTATGTGGCGTAGTACCACAATTGTGATTAGACAAACGTTTGTCTAAATTTTCAGTACACCCGATGTATTTTTGATCAGGATGATTTATTGATCGGATGAAATAAACGTAATACATGTTTTTAAATTTATTAGGCGAATTTAAGGATAGATTAACTAAAGCTCCTTCAGAAACATGGGCTGGCGCGTCCTGTAGGTTTATTTTAAAACTTTTTTGTTTGTTAGTCTGCAGCTATCAGAATTTAGGAAAATATTATTTGATAGACAAGTCTTCTATTAAATAATCTAGAATTTTGTTAAAGTTTTTTATTCCTCCTATTTGATTCCAATTGAATGCTACGCCTTGTAAATGTGTAGTGTCAAGTATCACGCCAATACGAGTGACCTCTAATCTTCCAGGACATTTATTTCTGCCTTTATTGTCAATAAAATCCCATGTAGCTTGCGCGAATGACCCAGATCTATCAGCACGCATGTGCCCTAATGCATTTCTTATTTGTTTTAGAATTTCTTGCGCTGCCCATAAATCTGGGTCATTCGATTTTTCCGCAAACCTTAAGCCATAAGGATTGTTTTCGACAAATAGAGCGGCATAGCTCTCTTTTAGGACTATGATCTGATAGCTTACAGTATTAATTTTTAGAGTCTTTGCAAAATCACTCTTTAAATCATTTTCATACTTTGTCCAATCGCGTTCTATATGATAATCACCATTTTCAGAAACGATTAACACTTCTTTTGTAATGTTATGTGATTTTATAAAGTCATAAACAATAGAAGCCTCTATCTGATGAACAAAATCAATCACTTCTTTAGTTTTCTTGATCAAATCTATGACCTGATAATAAATGGCTTTTTTTTCTGATTCTTGCATAAGTGTTGTTTTAAGTTAAAAAGGAACCTTACTTCACAAAAGGTCATATCAACGTATTTTGTATTATCTCTTTTTCGATAGACTGACATAAATTCGATAAAGCAGACATTGTCTAATTAACGTGTTTGTATGAAGGGATACCAGTCCTCCTACGTGTCTCGCTACGCTCGCTTACTTCGGCGGACAGCCTACGCTCTATTTTATCAATCTTGATTATTAATCAATTCCTTAGAAAAGTTGGCATGCCAGCCGAAGCTCCTCAGGAGCGTAGGCTGGTGTGCCCGATAGGATTCGAACCTATGACCTACAGATTAGAAGTCTGTCGCTCTATCCAACTGAGCTACGGGCACAAAAGAAATGTCTATTTTAGAAGAGTAGTAATAGTATACAAAAACGAGTGCAATTGCTCAACTGCTTTGCTATTTTAATTTCGAAACAACCTTTTTCCACCAATCAGGATCCGTTTTTTGCTATTTCTTGCACCTGTTGCTTTGCTTCTACACGCAAATAAGAGTCGCATAGCGCCTCAACTCTATAAGCCTTCTTTTTGTGTTCTTTCATTTTTTTTACAAGCGCTTTTTGCTCTTCTGTATGATAGTGCTGTATACACTTATTCTTAATTACGTATGATCGACTTTCCCCTTGAACCTGACATTTCTCTGAATCTTTAAGTTCATCCTTCAACTGTTCTTTTAATGCAAGAGATTCTATATGTAGCTGCATAGAGTATTTCTTATTTTCGTAATCACGAGCAAATAAAAAACCAATACCGGACACAATAATAGAAGCTATTACCACTGCATCCACTTCTATTGCATTAGCATAAGGAGTCTGCAAGCCAACAAGCATGAATAATACTAACAAAGATTTTTTACGCACGAAATAACCTCTCAAATGAAAAACAAATTTATACAACCAGAATAGCTTGCATATACTTTACCAAAATCGTTTAAACGAGGTAACTTCTTTTTTTTTGTCACTCATAACTTGATTATCTTTCTCCGGACATTCTGCTTGATCATTACGATGACAAACAAAATACTGCAGAACACCATAAAAAGCGCCGAAAACTACGAATGTTTTAGCCGAAACTTTAATATCAAAGACACTACTTACAGCAAAACCATAGTGCGGGACTAGCAATAACAACACTATAAGTAATAGTTTTTTAGTCATCTTTAAACCCATCTATGTGTATGGCGATAAAAACCTATTATAGGATTATAAACCATAGAATAGCGCGAATACACGTTACCAAGACCGTCTAAATGGCGTAACTTCTTTTTTTTCACAGAATGCATCTTTATGATCTTTTTCTATTTGCTTAGGACTTTCTTCATTACCATAACGCACAAAGTAATAGACCAATCCCCCAAAAGCAGTAAGAGTACCTACAACTTTAAGGCCCGCGAAAAAAATGTCATCTTCCCAATCTGCGTAACTTGGTTGAGCAGCTATTAGCATACAAACAATAAAAGCTAACTTTTTATTCATCGCTAAAATCCATTTATTTTAATTGGGATAGGGTATAGCCACGGCTAAAACACAAAGCGCCAAAAGTGGCAAAATCGTTCTTTGTTTCTCTTTTAAATCCATTGCGCGCAATGGCATGTAAAGCAAGATCAACATCTGTTTGTTCTTCGTTATATTTTTTAAACAGATGCGTAAATTCAGTGGGCGCACAAGAACCATATGCAAGCCCTATAAAGCAACTTGTCACCATGCGCATTATATTAAATCGTTTTTCACGATCAGCTGGGATGACATCTTGTCCACAATATGCCTGCATGAAATGGGTATGATATGTCTTTGGCACTAACGTATCTTGCACTAACGCCACATCAAATAATGGATCTGCTGCCAAACGACTTTGCTCCCAATCAATTGCCCAAAAGCGCGTGCCATCATGTAAGATATTACCCAAAAGAAGATCTCCATGAACCAATTGCGTGCGCTCATACGGCGTTAATGCTTGTTTTGCATTATCAAACATAGCGCTGGTATGTACCCACTCATCTGATAATCCGTCAATACCGTCTTCTTGCCATTTCTTGGTATATTGTCCCATCATATTAGTTACCCGTCTATACAAAGATCCTTCATCCACCGGAATAACTGATGGTTGTTCATGCATTTTTTTTAAAAAGCTACCAAGATTTGTATAGGTAATAGCATCATCCCAAGGTATTTCTTTCGGCAGCACATTACCAACCTTTTTCATCACAATATAGCCAATATGATCATCGCTCTTAGATTGAGAATCAAAAATTTTTGGCCCAATATCGGCAGCATCCGCATCCTTCATAACTGAGATTTCAATATCTTGCCATGCTGCTTCTCGGGCAAATGATCCAACTAAAAGGCGAACCACGCAGGGATCAGCATTATCAAAATTCACCGTATATAGCCGAGCACCACCACAACCACCTTTTAACTGCTCTATAGAGGTTGAACGGGAAGTCTTAGGCATCCATTCCAAACAGTGTGTCGTAATATACTCTTTATCTACTTGAATGGTCAGCTGTTTATCTTCTTGCATCGAATGCAAAGGTATACTCATACTAATTAATGCGCTATAAAACAAATAGTGCTTCATTTTTTTCATATTTTTATCACCTTCACATATTGTTAATTACTACCAACTACCGCTCCAGCCACGTGCGTCTGGCGCAATAAATAATTTGCTAAATTCGGTGGCAATTATACGTAGTTGTGCACGATGCTCATCGGAGAAATCTTTTGTTTTGTAAATCTCTTCATACATATCGTGATATACAGATTTAACGTAGCTTACAAATTGCGTTGCAAACGTATGCACTTGATCAATGGATAATTTATCCAAGAAATTATCTTGCAATAAAAAGAGCATTAATACTTGTTCCACAAATGAATACGTCACATGCAACTTTTGCTTGAGCAATTCTACCGCACGTTCTCCGCGCGCAAGACGTTTTTTAGAAACAACATCAAGCTCTGCCCCAAATTGAGCAAAGTCACGCAATTCTTGGTATTGCGCAAGTTCAAGACGGAAGGCGCGCGTTACACGTTTCATCGCTTTTGTTTGCGCAGCACCACCAACACGTGAAACTGATAATTCAGCATTCACCGCAGGTCTAATGCCACGATTAAATAATTGCGTATCTAAAAATATCTGGTCATCGGTAATCGAAATTAAATTAGTAGGAATATATGCCGTTATGTCATCACTTTGAATCTGCACAATTGGCAATGCAGTAATTGAACCACCTTTTGCAAACTTTCCTGCACGCTCAAGCAATCGGGAATGAAGATAAAATACATCACCAGGATACGCTTCACGGCCCGGTGCACGACGCAACAAGAGTGACATTTCACGGAATGCAATCGCATGATTACTTAAATCATCATAAATAATAAGAACATCGCGACCCTTATCAGAAAAATATTCTGCAATTGCACAACCCACATAGGGTGCAAGATATTGATTCAATACCGCTTCGCCTGCTTGCGCATCAACAATCACGGTATATTGCATACATCCTTTTTCTTCAAGATAATTCACGAGACGTGCAATATTTGCTTGTCGTTGACCAATGCCAACATACACACAAATAACATTCTTATCTTTTTGGTGAACAATAGTATCAACAACAAGTGCTGTTTTCCCGGTACCACGATTGCCAATAATAAGCTCACGCTGCCCTTTTCCAATAGGTATCAGCGCATCTATGGCAAGAATGCCAGTTTCTAATGATTCATCAACAGGAGAACGGTCTATAATACCAGGAATTTCTATCTCAATTGGTCGCAATTCACCTTTTGGCTCCGTATCACGACCATCTAACGGCTTACCTTCAACATTAATTACACTGCCTAATATATCCATACTCACAGGTACTTGAAAAATGGCACCCGAGCGTCTTACTACTTCTCGCTCTGCTACTTGAATAGCACTGTTGAGTAAAAAAATATCAGTTGAATCTTCATTTATTTGAAACACGATGCCATGATTGCCGCCTTCAAAATATACTGCTTCGCCAAATAACACGTTAGAAAGGCCATGCACCTTACAAACGCCATCACCTACTTGTATAACAATACCAATTTCATCAAGCTTTTCTTCAGGAAGACCATGAAGCGCATGTTCAAATAATGAAACCAAATCAGAACTTTTAAGATTCACTGCCTTCCCCTATTAAACAAAAAAAGTGATGTAAATCACGAAGCTGTTTTTTTATTGAATGTTCCCACAACACATGATCACCTTGCATACGTATACCTGCGATGAGCGAAGCATCTTTCGCATAATGGGACATAATTTTTTTCTGTGTTAGACGCGATAAAAAAAGATCACATGCACGCTGCTGCTCACTTGTCAGCTCATGCGCGCTTGTAATAAAAATTGATTCAATGCCAGCGTTTCGTTTATATAAATCAACAATAGCAAGTAATACCAATGCTACTATGCTCAAACGCTTGTGCTCAAGTAAAAGTCCAAAAAGAGACATAATCCAGGGTGGCAATGCATACGCATGCATTATACGTTTAAATGCCTCTGCCTTAACATCTGCAGCTATAATAGGCATCTGCAAAAAAAAACTTATGCGCCGATCTTGCAGCAAAAAATGCGCTGCTGATTCTAATGACGTGCAATCATCGCCATGCATGTGTGCTCCAAAGACATGTACACATGCTAATGCATAACGACGAGAAAGCTCATGTTTCATATCTTTTGGCATCACTTAACTCTTTTCTATATGGTTAAGAATGGTTTCATTATAAGCATGAGCAGCCCCTTCATTATGCGCAAAATGATGTTGCAGCGATCGCTGCGCTCCTTCAAGTGCTAGTGCCATAACTTTTGCATGCTGTTTTTTTAGCTCAGATGCAATAAGCATCTGTTGCACCGCATCAACTATATTTTTTTGCACAACACTCTGTTCTTCTTGCTGCATTAATGTCTGATCTCTCATTCTACTCTGCCACTGTTCAATAGACAGTTTCAAACGCTGAACGGTATGACTCTCATCTGCGAGCACTTTTATAGATTGCTGGTTTGCTTGTTGCAACTCATGCATGCTTGTTTGCTTATGGGTAAGCTCTTCTTGATCATGCTTAAACCCATGATTCAATGAAGGCATAATATATTTTTTGCCCATATACGTTATAAAAGCAAACGTAACTGCCATATTTAATAATTTAAAGAATATAGGCATTAGCGCGGCCATCATTTACATTCCTTCAGATAACCAACCAGCAGATCTTGCGTGGCCGATACATCATGCAGTAATTCTTGCTGCGAAGGCGGAGATGGCAATGCTATAGTATAAGTAAGAACTGGCCGCTCAGGAACCACTTGGGATATTTCGTGTATAAAAAATCGGTGACTACCATGCCATAATTGGTAGCGTTTTTCTTGCAATAACGCCGCTTGCTCCTGCTGATCCTGAATAGCTGCATCAATCGATGCCTTTACTTTTCGTTCATCAACAATAAGAGCATATGCTGGTTTGAGTACTAGAATGCGTAGCGCACAATATACAATGCCAAAATGCACGGCCTGAAAAATTAATGTCGCATTAATATTCATAGTTAAAATTGCTGCTTAAAATGAATTTATTAAATCCGGCCAATCCAACCTGCAGCCACCGCTATAAGACCGCCAGCAACAAGAAAACAGTATATAGCAGATGTTTCAACCATTACCAAACCGATGAACATGGCATTGCGAATGTCATTTGCATTTTCAGGATATTTGCCAATGTTCTCACAGCCTTTGCTACCAATCATGCCTTGTCCAAGTGCAGGTCCAAGAGTGCCAAGGCCCATAACCAAAGCTGCCCCTATAAGTGCTGCGGCCTTTGCATAAAAAACACCGTCTGTCATATCCATGTGCATCCTTTTGGTTAAAAAAAGAAAAACCAATTTATCACGCTTTTAACCGATCTTTTTACCCATTATTTGTCATAATACTCTCTCTCTTTATAAAAAGCGAATATTATACTTCATGAAGTATTTTAGTTGCTGTATTTTTGTCATTACAGATAAAGTTCAGTACACTACAGGTGTATTATATACCGCCCATGCACGCGCTCTCTATTTTTTCTGCTTTTTGTGCATGTAATATTTTGAATAAAAAAGGTAAAAACCATGATTTCTTCTTATAAAAATGTCCGCCCACCTCTATTGATATGCTTTAGTCTTGTCGCCTTATGTATTTCCAATTCTTTATCAGCTGATTTTTTAAGTGACTATATGCAAGATGACTGTCAGTTTATAGATAAGATAGACGATGAAAGTTTCGACTTGATGGAAGCACAATCAAAGTGCGGATGTCCCCTTTCACTCACAAGTACTTTTGTTGATCCCGCTACTATTGTCGATATATTAAATGGATTTGGCATTATTGATCTTTTAAAACAGAGCTTTTTCAAACGTGCCAATACATTGGCATGGCGAAACCCCCTCGATTATACATTAGTAGAACGCGTACCATATCACCAAGAAGAGCCTTGGCGTGCAGGTCTTTTCATATGGGCTGATAAAACCCCTAACTGCAACTATACAAAGTCAGGAACCCAACTTAAAGATTATTTAGCTCTTTTTGAAGAAACGGTCATTCAAGCAATAGAAGAAGGATTTAAAAATCAAGATGTTTTAACTTTTGACCCAAGAGTTATTTTTGAAGTAGTTCAAGATATGCGCATAGAAGATCGCACTGCAGGCTTTATGCTTTATGGCATGAGGCAATGGGAGAAGCTGCAGTTGCGCATCTATGCTCCTCTTTATTATCACGAGCGTAATTTCTTTCTTACCGAAACTCAATTAGATACCATCAAGTTTGAACTTAATCAATCAAGTGATGATTCATTTAGACAAGAGCATGCAATTAGTGATCGTTTTGGTCTAGGCGATACGCGAATTGAAGCTGCATTTACCGTCTGTGAGAAACCTGCTATTAATTGTTATGCTGGAGTTCAGTTTACCCTTCCTACCGCTTTTACTATGTTTAAAGGATGGAATGGTACTCTATTTCCTAAACCTTGCTGTTATCCTGAAGTGCCATTTGATGTGGTTTGGCAAGCTGTCATTGATGCTATTAATGGTACCATCACCCAGGTACAAATATTACGGGTGCAAGCAATAGCTGAGGCGTTTTTTCTTGGTGCTACGGATCGCCTTGCCGCTAATTTACTCGACCCTCAACTTGGTAACGGCGGCCACATCGGATTGGGTGGCTTTGCATGTACTGAATCTCCTATCTATGAATTTTGCGCACGCGACACGATCTTTAAAGGTTCGTGGATTAATCGATGGTATTTGGAGTTTTTACTCCCTAATACCCAAAAGCGCTTTTTCATTGCCAAGCATAATGCGGCACTTTTTGATGAGCATGATTTTACAAACAATGACGAAGCTGCAGAAAATTTACTTTTCCTTCAAAATGAGATCGTCAATAAATTTAACCTCATTGCTTTCAATACCTATGTACAACCTCAAGCTATTTTTAGATGGACAAGCATGATCAATCATGCCAGCGATGCTCTAAACGTATATTATGGTGCCAACTTTTGGGTGCAAGGTCATGATTATTTGGGCAGCATTCGAGGGCCATTAGAAACTATTGCAACATTAGACAAGCGTAAATCGATACCGCCAATGGCATATCAATTTAAAGCTCTGGCAGGTCTTTCATATTCATGGAAAGAGGATGATGCCATTGTAACAGTAGCTATTGATGGCGACGCTACAGTATTAAAATCAGGAATTGGCAGAGACTATATGCTTGCATTGAGAGTTGATGCCTCTTTTTAAGCATATTATTCTAAAGAACGTTAAAACAGAGTAACCCAAAAGGATCTATTATGAAGAAAACAGTTATTATCGCTTGTAATCTTTTATGCGGCCCCATTATAAGCCAAGCAAAAATGACCCCCATCAAGCTCGAAACAAATATGCTCAAAGCATTTGATGGCACGGTAATCAATTGGAAAACAATCAATTTAATTACGGGATACAAAAAAAAACTTGAAAAGTTTATGCACCAATCATACTCTCTACAAAGTGGCAACAAAACAATATTCAACTTGATGCACTTAGAAGATTCGCAAGAGCTACCTGACCAAGCACGTGACCTTCTTCCTTCTATACGACAAAACTTTATTACTTTTTCTGAACCATTTCTCAATTATCTGCAAACCGTAAAATCGGGATTAATTGTTCTTATAGAAGAAGATTGCCAAAAAAGAGATCGCCCAGACTCAACACTTCTTAAATGGGCTCATATCGGTTTGGGTGAAGAGCACGCACTATTTGCAGATAAAATAATATCGTATCGATCATTATGCACTTTTTGTGTTGATGTGTTATATTTCCTTGAAGACCTCATGTACTCCTGCCCTAAAGCAACTCAAAGTTATGAGCGCGAATTAGAACACCTTCGCATAATACGCAATCATGTAGATGAATTATTAAAAAATGATACTATTAGTTTATCAGATTCACAACACAAACGGCTAATGCACGAGGTGGTAAGCCAACACGCTTCTACTCCGGCAACCTATACCTCAGTGGCAGAAATTTACAGAAATTGTATTAATACGTATGCATAAATCATGGATATAACAGAAACGATTTGCGGTATTGTTGACCGCTTTTTATTCCAAAGCGCAGAAAATGGTTTTGGCGTTTTTGTTCTCAATGAAAAAAATAAACAATCGATCACGGTACGTGGTTATTGTGCGCATATAAATCCCGGAGAACAGGTGACCCTTGAAGGATCTTGGGTCACCCATCCTAAATTCGGCAAACAGTTTGAAGCCAGCACATGCACTGCACAAGTACCCACTTCTATTCAAGGATTAATTAAATATTTATCGTCAGGATTAATTAAGGGAATTGGACCGGTATACGGTCAAAAACTAGTTACCCACTTTGGACATGATGTCCTTGAAATTATTGATAAATATCCCCAACGCTTGCAAGAAGTTCCTGGTGTTGGTCCCAAACGTGTAGAAACTATTATTAATGCATGGAAAGATCAAAAGTCTATTTCGCATATTATGGTCTTTTTACAAGAAAAAGGTATTTCTCCGGCCTATGCAGTAAAAATTTACAAAAAATATGGCGCTCAAGCCATTGCGCAGGTAACAGAAAATCCCTATCGTCTTGCAGAAGATGTCTGGGGCATTGGTTTCAAAACAGCTGATCAAATAGCGCAAAATCTTGGCTTTGCACATGATTCTATCGACCGTATAAAAGCGGGCATTCTATTTATTATTACTACTGCTGTTGGCAATGGCCATTTATATGTTGAACTTAATGATCTGAAAACAAATACAACAGAACTGTTAAGCTTTACCGATCAAGAAGCTCCCCTTATAAAAACAGCACTGTATGAGTTACACCAAACAGAAAAAATTGTCCTTATTACTCATGATAATGCGCATTACATAACACGTAATACCTATTTCCATACAGAAAGGAATGTTGCACGGACACTTATGAATCTTCAAGAAGGTCCTATGCAACATGTTGATATACAACAGATATATACTAAATTACGCACTGGTGCTTATGGCTCTTTAGATCTAAGTAATGATCAGCAAAGAGGCATTATGTCATGCTTGCAGCATAAAGTTACTATCATTACCGGCGGGCCTGGTACTGGTAAAACAACTCTTATAACCACCCTTCTTAGTATTCTTGACGCGCAAAAGATTTCTTACAAACTCACCGCGCCAACAGGCCGCGCAGCAAAAAGAATGACTGAAAGCACTAAGCGTCCCGCTGTTACTATTCATCGTTTATTGGAATTTGATGCACATATAATGCAATTTTCTCGCAATGAAAAAAATGCGCTCAATACTACCTTTTTGATTGTTGATGAAGCATCCATGATCGACATTTTTCTTGCGCATGCATTATTAAAAGCTATCCCTCTGCATGCTCATCTTGTATTGTTGGGTGACATTGATCAGCTTCCTTCTGTAGGTGCTGGCAATGTACTTCGTGACTTGATAGCAAGTGAAAAAGTAACCTGTGTGCGATTAATAGAAATCTTCAGGCAAGCGCAAGACAGCTTAATTGTAACCAACGCTCACCGCATTAATAATGGAGAATTGCCTCTCTCGTGGCGAGAAGGCGGACGCCAAGATTTTATGTTCATAAAAGAACAAGAACCAGAAAATGTACCCAAACATTTGGCTACCATTTACAAAACCATTCTTCCTGCGCACCGCATTGCCGCACGTAATAGCATCGCCTTGATCCCTATGAAAAGAGGATCAGTCGGTACTCACGTTCTAAACCAAACATTGCAAACTATTATTAATAAAACAGAGGCGACCACTACCCTTGCTCATATGGGAAATGTTTTTAAACCCGGTGATCAGATCATGCAAATAAAAAATAATTATGATAAAGCCGTGTTTAATGGTGATATCGGGTATATCGATTCTATTAATGTGCAAGACCGAGAAATACATGTGCAATATCCTGAACAACGTATTGTCTATGAAGGGCATGAATTAGATGAAATTGTGCTTGCATATGCAATCTCTATCCATAAAAGTCAGGGTTCGGAATTTGATGCTGTTATTGTGCCTCTTTTTATGCAGCATTTTACGTTATTACAACGTAATCTTATTTATACTGCAATTACTCGCGCAAAAAAACTCTGTATTTTTATAGGTCAGATAAAGGCAATTGCCATTGCCATAACAAATGACACGCAAAAAAAACGTATTACGTTCCTCAAAGAACAGTTAACAACAGGAATAACGTGTCGTTAAAATATTGTTTTCTTATATACCTCTGTTTGGGGATACCGCATGCAAGTATGGCAAAAGCATTAATTGTTATCGATCCTGCCGGAAATGCCCATAATCCTGGCCGCAAATTATCAGATAGTTTTGAACGAGGAGCAACTATGCAGTGCGCAGAACTACTCAAAAAAGAACTCGAGCAATCATACGATATCCAAGTGGTGTTAACACACACGATTGGCAACAGCAGCACTCAAGAACAAAATGCACAAATTGCCAATAGACTTGCCGCAAATATATATCTTCATATATCCTTTTTTCATGAAACTGAAGTTAAACCCAATCTTTTTTTATATACGTTTTCCTATGATAATGATTTCCCCATAAAAAAAGACCCCTTTTTATTGTGTCCTTATAACCAAGCTCACTGTCTTTCTCTTTCTACTACAGCACACTATGCGCAAGCCTTTTTTACAATACTCACCCATTCTCCCTATACCGTTCACCCTGTTATTAAAATACCGTACATGCCGCTCAAAGGAATTACCGTTCCTGCTTTTGGCATTGAAATAGGTCTTCATACTACACGTGATTGGCGTGAATGCGTTTCTATTTTGGCACAAAGTATTGGTACCCTTTGCCAAGAAGTAGCATTATGAATCTACGATTACTCAGCCTTATAAGTGCCATCACCTGCGCTCTGGGAATCTTTATATGCTGCATTATGCAAGAGTGGATCATTGTCTATATACCAAGCCGTATCAGAACGGTAACCCAATTTTTAAAAAATAAAGAAAACAAGAACGTTACCTTATATTTTTGGAACAATCATCGTTGGCGTTCAGAAACAGATTCACTTGTATGGTCATCTGATGTACAAGAAAACATTAAAACAATCGTGACTCGCTGGTTAGACCTCCTACATGAAGAGCAGCATCTCCCTCTCAATGTAACATTGCAATCTATAATACTCTCTCAAGATAAAACAGTTGCCTATCTCTCATTCACTACGAGCCCTTTTAACTGCAACGTTTCTACGTATGAAAACCTCTTGTTTATCAAAAGTATGATGCGCACGCTCTATCACAATAAAATACCCCTTAAAAGCATTATGCTCTTAGAAAATCACAAACCAATTGAACACGCTCATCTCGATTTTACACAACCGTGGCCACTCTATTGTCTGGACAATCTACAGCCCAATCGTTGACTTCTCAATCGGCACTTTTTTATTCTGTAGGCGACTAAAAGCAAGCCAAAAGGAGAAAGATCAATGAAATATATCGTATGGTGTCTACTTTTTGCAGGAATGATGCCTTCGCATTCTTTACAAGCAATGTGGGGTAGAAAAAAACACAAAAGAGAAGATTCAAACTCTTCTATGGTAAAAGCCGGTAAAAAGCAAGTCTTTGGCACCACTCGTAAATCTGCCCTTGATGAACCAATTGCAAAAGAACTTAATAACATAAAAAAAACAGATCCTAAAAAATATGACCGCCTCGCGCAAGCTACAGCGCCAACTAGCAATACCACGACAAAATAATAAAAAGGGGAGCGCGCTGTATCATGCGTACATTTACTCTTATTGTGCTTGCCGTTGCCATCCACGCTGGTACTCCCATTATATGTATGAAAGACAGTCCCTCTTTTAAAGATTTATTTAAAAAACAAAAGAAAACGGACGCCAAAGATCAACAAAAAAAAGAGCGCGAGCTTGTAGCGGGCCTACTGAGCCAACAAACTGAATTGAACTTGGGTGACGGCCATATTACCAAATCCCTTGATAAACGATTAAAGCAAATGCAAAAAGAACAATCTAGCGAATTTGCTGCTCTTCTTGCTCGCGCGCAATCAAAATCCTTAAACGACACCCAACAATAAGGAATGATGATGAAAAGATGGCTTGCCTATAGTGTATGGATTATAGTATGTATCCCTCTTGAAACCTGTTGTATGGATAAATCAGCTGATAAAGGAAAAGCGAAAGATAGCCCACGTCCTACGCTTCAAAATTCAACAAATATAGAAATTGTAGTAAAAACCGCAGAAAAAGCTGCAGAAAAAATCGTAATAAATAGCGCAGACCAGTTGGCTAAATACGTATTACAAACAAAAACACATCTGACCGATCAACAAATTGATGCATTAGAATTAACACCAGCCTTCACAGCACAAATATTGGTGGGCACCCTTTCATTCGGCGAAGATGCATTACAAACAAGAGCTCCCCATATACATAGGCAGTTAGAAAAATCATTAAGTACAACATCACACGATTTGTCAGCAACAAGATTACAAAAAAGAGTTATCATTGAGCAAGCCAGAAAACACGATGGCAACTTAACGGCACGATCTATACAAGACCGCAAAAGGCAAAGCGCACTCACATCGTCTACATCAACACCACTGGTAACCCCTACATCAACGGCTAACAATCTATCTACCCCTTCTTGCGCACCAGTATTACCAACTATCGCAAGTACTACTCTCACCCCAACTACAAGCACCTCACTCACTACTCCCGTTACCACTACTACTACTACTGCTCTCACAACCACCACCACTACTGCTTCCATGGGTAAACAAAGTTCAACAGTCCCTCACCTCGCTCTAGCAGATCTTTTACCCCACAACACAAATACCATAGAAGCAGAAAACTCTTATGATGAAGATCTTGCTAGAGTAAAACAAGAAATGCGTGAACTGGTACTTAAAGCAGCTGAAGATGCAATCGAAAGTTCAAAAAGTGATGCGAACAGAAATGCATATTTAGGGGCAGGTAGCACACTTGGTGGCACTATTATAAGCGCAATTGTTACCTATTTTAGTACCAAATCAACAACAGGTTCAAGCGGCTGCACTCCTCCAACAAATAGCACCAGTACATAATGAAAAAAGAAAGCGACTTTTTTACAAGCCGCTTTCCTTTTCTTGTTATCGCAAATTTCTTATCGTAAGTTTTCTTTGATAAGATCTGTTAATCCTGAAGCATTTGGTGCGCCAGCTTTGCTCAATACCTTTTTACCATTTTTAAAGAAAACAAGAGTAGGAATACTGCGTATCTTGTATTCATTTGATAATGCTGGATGCTTATCTGTATCTACTTTAATGAAAAGAATGTCTTTATTATTAGCAGCTACTGTTGGTAGAATCTTTGCAAATTCTTTACAAGGTCCGCACCACGTTGCATAAAAATCTACTACTACCAAAGCATTTTGTGCTACTAAAGCATTGAATGTATCCTGCTCAGAACTTCCCGCTTTTGTTACCAGGTCAATGAGGTTGTTAGATATCTGCTTAGAAGCAACAGATTTAACTTCCACTTCTTCTTTCTGTTCGGCCGCTACTTGCTGTACATTATTTGCTTGCTGCGTACTATTTGAATAACACGCTATCAATAACGTAGCACAAAGTGCCAAGCTCATACTCATATGAAGCATCTTCATGGAAACCCTTTCGTTTGAAATTTAAAAACAATTCGGACTCTTTTTCATATATTCTATGCTCAACCCACTCTATAAAGATATAGTAAAAAAATAGAATAACACCATACTTAACCATAAGGACTTATTAATATGAATAACATATTAAAAGGTGCACCCCAAACATATATCGGTCTTATATACGTTGCGTGCGGCGCCATCATCTTTTTAGATGCTATAGGGCTCATCCAGATGCGATTCCTGGTTGCAATTGGATCTTTTTTTCTCATGTGGCACGGGTTTGTGCTTATGCAAGGCCCTAAACATCTAGAAGCTATGCTTCAACGATTCCACCGCAAAAAATAATATCCTTTAGTTCTGCGTCTTGTCTCTTTCTTGTTGCTTTAAAAAAGATAAATCGCCAACATCATGCATACTCAACTGCAAAATAGGAAGTGCAAGACGCATATTATTCTCTTTCAATCGTTGCACAATAGCAATCCGCACATCACTCGCAATATCCCATTGATCTAGGGTATAAGCCGAACTTAAATAGCCACGAACCATAAATACATAGCCTCGCTCTTCAATAGCATGCAAACGAACAATAGCTTTTGGATTACGCAGTACCTGAGGGTGTTCGTGAACCACTTGCACCAATACATCTTTAACTGAGGCCGGATCTTCTTGATAGTGAACCGTTATAAAAATATCATCGAATGCTATAAAGTTGCGGGCATAATTCCAATTTTCTATCGTATGAGTAATCAAGGTAGAATTAGGAACTACATAGGTGGTGCTATTGCGGCGGCGTAATACCACTGAACGGGGAGTAATGCGTCTGACAATCCCCATAACATTTTCATTAATTTTTATGTAATCACCAATTTTTATAGGTCTTTGCACTAATATAATAAAATACGCAACAATATCAGCCATTGGGTCTTTTAATACCCAACCAATACTAAGACCTAATGCAGCAATTAACCATGTAACAAGCCCACCGAGATTTACGCTGTATAACCCAAGGAATAGTGCTGTGGCAATAACAACATAACGCAAAATACTGGTGACCATATTTTGAACACCAGAATCAACCAATAATAAATCAAATATTTTATCAAGAACAAAGCGGTTCAATGCATACGATATTAAAAAACCACATACAATAAATACCGCGATTCCCAAAAGAGAATATGCGGTAAGTGGCATTGGCGACGCTTTGAAAAGAAGCGGCTCATAGAGCCAATCAATCGCGCTTTTGGCAGTTATAGGCCAACCCCATATCTTAGCTCCAATCAACATCCCAAAAAATGAAAACACAAGAAATGAAGCGATGATAGAAAGTCCAAACCAAGTTTTTGCATTCGTAAAACGCTCTCTAACTATTTGTTCACGATCTTCAAAAAATATGGACTTCGCGATTCCCTTAAAAAAATTATGCAACACAAAAAGAAGCTTGATAAGCAATATCGAATAGAAAAATCCAGAAACCAGATAAATAACTAAGCGGCTAAAACCAACATACGGATGACTCATAACAATAACAACAAGAGCCAAGCAAAAAAGGAGGTAATAATAGCGATCTACTTGATTGTAAATCCAGGTAAGAAATCTGTTTTGTTGGGGAATAATACTTAAAACCTGCTCTTTGGTAATCAGCATCATTAATGACAATTGTAACGCTATAAAATTGATAGCAACTAAAATATTAGGCAACTCCGAACGATATAGTTCTGGATGATAATAATTAATCTGTAAAAATGCCTGACGAAACAGCAACAGTACCGTAGTAATATACGCAAAGGTAGAAACAACAAAAATAAATCGATCTTGCCAATCTTGCGTCAAAAGCGCATAGTCATGTTCTTCGTTAAAAAGAACGAACAATTTTGTACATCGGTTAATCAAATAAATAATGCATGGAATACAAAGAAGATACACAACTACGTATAAATACGGATCAGGAATAATGGGAACATTGGTTATAATAGCCATGAGCAATAACAATCCAAACATGCCCAGATAGTTCCGCACAAAACGTAGCAAAAAGCTTATCAGGTATAATAAAAATGCAAAAATACCCCTGGCCTTACGCGCCATCTCCATGCACAAGCGCGATACTTTGAATGCAAACTTATAGAGTAAAATTAAAATAAGTATAAGACAAAGTAGCTTTGCCACTAAAACAAACAGTAGATCTGGCTGCTTAATTGACTCATAAAATCGCGAAGCAAAAACAGTTAAATCAAATCGTGCAAAATAAGAGCCTATTTCTCTCATGAATACAACAATGTCAGAAAGAACATTCGTAAAACCTCGCCACGATATTGCATACGATGGCCGATACCAAATAGTAATTATTGATTGCGCTTCGGCGATAATAAAATTAGCTATACGTAATGATGCATTCAATTCAGTAGTAACGCTTGAATATACGCCTGTTAACTTACCTAATACTTCAATAGTATCTCGTATTTTACGCTCTGCGCGGCGCAATAAATCAGAACACATCGTATATTCTTGATTGTTATGCTTAAACAGCGTTGCTCGTTTTTCATCGAGATCTTTTCTGAGCGCATGAATATTATCAACAATTTTCTTCTGATCATTAAGCAGTCGCGCAACATTATCCATTTTTTCTTTATATAATGCTAACGCACCCTGCGCATTAGAGCGTGTTGACTCATATTGCTTTGTCTCTTTGGTAATCTGCTCTTCTGACGTGAAGCGGCGAGAACGTACTCGATAATAGGTTTCCTTAATACGCACTTGCAAGCTTTGATACGCAAAACGCTCATCTTCAAGCGCAATATGCGCTTCTATAAGTTCTTTACTTCTCTTGAGCAATAATAAACTTGAATTAATCAAACCCAATTTACATAAACCAACATATGATTGTACCGTCTGCTTAGGTTTACGGCTCCAATCATCAAGATCTTCTCCTGCAGAAACATTATACTGTTTAGCAGCAACTTCAAATGCACCTTCTTGTCCTTTTTGCTGCGCTTCTAATTCTTCTAAATGCTGTCGATACTGCTCTTTTTGTTTGAAAAAATCCTGCTGAAGCTTTTTAAGTTCTTCTTTGGCCTGCCCAACGTCCGCTTCACCAATACGTAACGAAGATTTAACACGTCTTAAATGATCTTTCAAAATAGCAAGATGACTTTTAGAAACAAATTGTTGAAACGCTAACAATTCAAGGCGATATTTACTTTCTTTCAGACGAAGCTCACTCAATTCTTTTTTTGATTCATAAAGACTGCGTTCAAGAATATGCGTCTCTTCACCACTTTCAGTAACGTTATGAACATCGCTTTTAAGCTGCTCAACTTTCTTTTTATATTCTTCAGTTATGGTTGCTAATGTTCGTTCTCTACTTTTTTGTTCACTTTGCGCATGTTGGGTTTGATCGCTTAGCTGTTTAACCCGTTGTTCTAATTTTAAAATGGCTTCGTGTTGGTATAACAAATCCGAAAATAAATAATATAAACCTTCGTGTATTTTATGCTCTTTTTTAAAATTGACATAATCAACATCATCAAGGTACGCAACGATGTTTTTAATAAATTCATTAATAGTAGCAATAAGCTGCTCACGAGTTCGTTCAATATCCTTTAGGATTTGAAATCGCTCATTGAGTAATGCAAATTTCTTAACAATAATATCATCGTCAGGATGCAGCCGTAGCTCTTCTTTTACATCTGATTGAGCCTGTACAATATCATCAATTTGAGTACTAATGCGATCTTTAAATTCTGGGGTTTGCTTTTGCAAGCCGAATAGTTCAGATTCAAGAACCTCTTGCTGATGCTTTTTCTCTTCTCTAACACCTAAAAATAATGTTTGTTGAGAGCCCGTTACGGTTGTTACACCACCAATTATGTCGTCTAAGGATGCATAGCTCAGCATGCTATTCAACACAATAACCAATAACAGACCTCGTATCTTTTTCATGGAATCCTTATTCATTGTTAAAAAATACTCGAGTTTTTAACGGTTGTTCTGATAACTGTTCGGAAAGACAGTGATATAACCAACTTTTTAATTTTTCCGCGCACTTTGAATCTAAAGCGATACCACCAATGGTGTCAACAGACGAATTATGTATCAAGACAATACAAGTCTCACATATAATGCTATAAGTGGTATGCAAACCTAACAAAACAAATAATTTTGCTAATATAAGATCTCTTTGATGTTCATATGCTATAAGACAAGGCACCGTACAAAGCCATAACAATACGTCATACACTGCCCCATCAATACTTTCAAGCGGCAGACTGACATCGCAAATTTCTAAAACTTGATGCAACAGTATAATATTTGAACGAGCTAATAATAACGGAACATGCAATAATTCACTTATTTTAACACGATTATACGACGAACCGTAACTGCTGAGTTCATATGAAACGTATGAGCCTGGAGAAACGGTAGAAAAACACGTAGCAGAAAACTTACCCCTAAAACGATCAAAGATAACAACACGAGATTTTTCCGAAAAAAAGCGTAATACAATTCCTACATGCGTATGTGCTACATGTGATAAAGGCTCTACAGAATGATTCATCGTAAGACTCTTTTGGCTATCTCTTTACTTATCACACTCTACTGAATTACATTGAAATAAAAAATGATTCTTAAGGGGGGTCATGAATAGTGTATCAAAACTATGCATCTACTATAACTTACTTTTGCATTTTAGCTTTGTTACTCAATGCCTATCTCAAAATCAACCACCAAAACTCACGGTTATTTTTGTTGTAGATCAATGTCCCTACCATATGATTACTAAATTATTACCATTTATGAACTATGGCATAAAACAAATGGTCAATAAAGGAACTAGTTTCACCAATGCACATCATCCTAATTTCAAACCTGGAACATTTACTGGCCACACAAATCTTAATACAGGGGCTGATGCCTGCGATCATGGCGGAATTGGGAACTATTGGTACAATAATGAAGGTGAAAAAATTATATGCGATGGCGGTGATCCTATTAATGATGCTGTTTTTTCTCCTAATGGTATGTATGATTACGGCAAATCTCCTCAACATATCATGGTAGATGGTATATCTGATCAATTTATGATGAGCAGTTCACCACTATCACCTCGCCATGTAGTTAGTGTATCGGGTAAAAGTCGCTCTGCTATCGCTACCGCAAACAATGCGCAGGCTTTTTGGTTTGATAATCAATCGGGGCAATTAACTTCAAGTAAAGCGTATTGTGATAAGCTTTCTGATTGGGTTGAACGGTTTAATGCCAGTCATGCCATTAAATCTCCCGGAACTATTACATGGGATCAGTGTTATGACGAAGCATCCGGTGCTTATTCTTTTGATTATATTGATGATTATCGGTTTTCACGCAGAACACCATTTGTAGGCAAAACATTACCAATTGGACCGGAAGCAGATCCTGAGAAACCATATATAAATTTTGAACTATCCCCCAGCTTAAATCGCTTTATTATGGACGCTGCCCTTACCTGTATACAAGAGCATGTGAGCCCAGATAAACCTGACCAACTTTTATTATGGGTTTGCTTAAGCTCCCTGGATAAAGTTGGCCATCGATTTGGCCCATGGAGTAGAGAATATGCGGACATGCTCTGTCACGTAGATAAAGACATTGGTTTTTGTATGCAAGAAGCACAAGAAATAATTAAGCCAAGCGATTGTCTGTTTATATTAACAAGCGATCATGGCATTCCCCCTTTTATAGCACATCTACGGGAAAAAGGATTAAAAAATATTGGTCATCTCATAGAATCAAAAGAATTAATTAAAGAAATAAATCTATTCATTGAAGAACAATATGGCATACCAGATCTTATATATGCAGCAATTAATCATCAGCTCTATGTAAACTTAAAAAAGTTTTATTCCTTGTCGTTACTAGAACAAAAAAATGCCATAAAAGATATTCAATCATTTGTAGAAACTATGCCTGGTATAAAAAAAGTATGGACTCCGCAAGCGCTACTCAAGCAATCGTTTCATGTCAATTCACCTGAATTTTACTTCCAAAAACAGTATTATCCCGGAAGATCTGGACAACTCCTGTTGCAGATGCATCCTTTTTCATTAGTAAGCGGACACATAAACGGCACTTCTCACAGCACACCGCATACGCACAACACCCATGTTCCTCTTATATTATATAGACCGGGTGTTACGCAACCTAAAAAAGTACATTCGCGTGTGGTTACCTTGCAATTGGCTAATACCCTTGCTGAAATATTACAAGTACCCCAGCCTTCATCTTCGTATGTTGATGTATTGCCTTATGCATTAGATAAATAAAGCTTATACGTTTTGATAACTTTTGATCATGTGTATCCAATAGTCGGCATACATTCTTTCATGCTTATATGAACTCGCAATGATCTCTTGGTATTTTGTTGTCAAAAGTTGTTGAGTAACCTCAGACCAATCATCTATCAAGATAACCGGTAAACCATCGAACAATGGATCTAATAACGAATGTTTCATAACCGGAATAGACCCAAGCAATAACGCTTCCCATATACGATGACAATCTTTACTGTTGCCAAAAGGACTTAAAGTAAAGCGATGCTGATTGATATCTTCTAGATATGCAAAAAATGGCTTTCTTTTGCGCACAACAACACTACAACTCAACTGCTTACACCACTCATACGCCATTTTGCGCTCTTTAGTGTTGGTCGTAACATTGTAATTAATATAAAGACTAGGCTTTTTATCCGGTAATAAAATCATGTTTGCTTGGACTTTTTTTACCACATCAGTGTTGCCATGTTGAAAGTGATTGTTTGCTATACCTAACGGTAAGGGCTTAAGTTTTGGATGCACAAAATCAATATTGTGCGAAAACCAAACAATAATATGCGGATCATCTAAATAAGCACTAAAATCATGCCCCTTCCAGGGAATATTTGCTGCCGTTAGATAGATAGGAGAAACATCTGCATTATGTGTTATTAAAATATAACGAGCAGTAATATAAGGATGTATTTTCTGGAAAAAATAAGGAACATAATCGGTCTTTAAAAAAATAATATCACCATCGTGCACCTGATCCACCGCAAAAGGAATTTTTGGATCCTCCAGTACATGATCTGCAATTTCTCTAAAGGTATTCCCCGCAATAAAAGGATAACTCGAGCTGTGAGCTATAGCCATTCCCACTATAGCAAAAAGCGCAATACAAAAGCAGGAACATCGCAAGACTAACTGCATTACCCATCCCCAATTATTGACTCTTTATCCTTAAATACCATTATCCTAAAGAATAATACTCTAACTTAGGAAGTATCCTATGACATTATATAGGCAATGTATAGTATTGTTATCGTTATTACTCATACATACTAATCACATATATGCTTTTGAAAAAACATCATACACTTTTTCTAATGACCCCATAGACGTAGTTATTCCCTGTCATAAAAAAGATGCAAACGCACTTGCTAATGTCATTACAAGTGTCAAAAAATATGTAAACGGCTTACGAAGAATTATTATAATTTCTTCAGAACAATATACCCAAGATGCGGAATGGTTTGATGAATCGCTCTTTCCCTTCTCTAAAGAAAGCATCGCATTAGAAATATGCCAATCTCCCATTATTGCACAACAGGTATTGAAGCAAACAAGAACTATGGGATGGATTTATCAACAATTTTTAAAACTATATGCACCTTTATGTATTCCCGACATCTCATCAAACGTACTTATTGTTGACGCCGATGTAATTTTTCTCCGGCCGCTTTCTTTCTTGCAAGAAGATGGCGCTGGCTTCTGCACTGTTGGCTCAGAATATCACCAACCATATTTTCAACACATGCAGCGATTGTTGCCTGATTTGAAAAAATTGTACGCCAATTATTCTGGCATTAGTCATCATATGCTGTTTCAACGAGAGGTAGTGCTTGATTTTTTTGATCATATCCGCGCATACCATCATCTGGAACCCTGGGTTGCCATTGCGCAAGCAATACTATTAAACAAAAAAGATCAACTTATACATTCATGCTTATCTGAATACGAAATGTATTTTAATTTTGTGCTTGCACGAACCGATCAAGTTAAAATACGGCATTTAAAATGGAAAAATGTCATGAACAACTACCAGTTTAAAAGATGCGTAGCTGAAGGATATGATTATGTTGCACGACATATTTATAGAGAATAACAGTCATGAAATATGGTATTCCTCTATGGTTTTTATGTATGTACGGGATGCTTGCTGCCCACAATACTGCCGAAGTACATATCGTATTTGTCCATTTGGGAAATAACGTTCCAGTATATGCTTATACTGCATTCCAACAAGCACGTCTTTTTAATCCTGATGCTCCCATTACTCTTATTACTAATGCAAAGGCACTTGATCAATCATCATATGATTATGCGCACTATCACATAACAACGGTTGCCTGTGAAACATTGCCCGAAACAGAATGGCATGCACATTTTAAACGCATGAGTAAGCTCAACGCAAGAGAAAGAGATGGATTTTGGCGCAAAGCAACCGAACGCTTTTTTTATCTTCATGAATATATTGCATTACATGATATACACCATGCAGTGCACATGGAATATGACACTATGCTCTATGCCGATATGGCAACTATGGCCGAGGCTTTTTCATCCTACAAAGGCATTGGCGCAGTATTTGATTCTGACAATCGCTGCATTCCTTGTTTTATGTATATAGCCAATCAAAAAGCAATTGAACATCTTGTACAATTTATCGCTACCCATGCCCATCGCGGCTATAACGATATGGCAATTATTGCACGCTATCACAATACATTCTCTTGCGACTATATCGATAACCTCCCTCTTATTATGTCAGAATATATTATAGACCATGAACTTGTTAATACCAAAAAAGAACGCCCCGCTAAACCACATGCATATTGGAACAATATCGATAAGTTCGATTCTATTTTTGATGGCGCAGCATTAGGCCAATACCTCGGCGGCATAGATCCGCGCAATGGACCATCAATACCAGGATTTATTAATGAAACATGCTATTTTAATCCTTCATATATCACTATCGAATGGCATGTAGATGAAAAAGATCGCAACGTTCCTTTTGCCATCTACCATGACAAAGCATATCGCATTAATAACTTGCATATCCACTCAAAAAACTTGGAAAAATTCAAAAGTTGTGCCTAGGCACTCCGGGCATATGTGTGGGAAGCATTGCTATAGGAAATGTAACTATTAAGGAGCTAGATTTACAAACCTAGCTCCTTAATAGTTTTTAACGTACTTATATTTCTAATAAACCGCTTTGAATGTTTCGGCCATTGCTTTGAATTCGGCGTTTCCTGCTGCCATAGCAAACACTCGTCCACATTCTTGACAATTTACTGGTAACCCTTCGCTATTTTTAGGCCCTTTTGTATGCTGCATTAAGCAGTTTTTGAATGCTTGCTTCGCATTAAGTACAGCACCTTCTTCTTCAGCCTTTTTTAATCGTGTCTGTTTTTCTTGGTCTGGATAATTATATGTATATAAATCCACACCTGCGTCAACTAATCTATATAAAAGATAACAACCTCCAGCAGCACCAACTACAATTATCGTCGACTGTATTGCTGCTACTGATACAACTTTTGTTGCTACCACTCCTGCTACTGATGCAAATTTTATCGCGTCTGCTAAAGCTGTTGCTCCATCAGCACCAATTGTTGGAGCCGCTTTCGCTGCAATCTGTGTCATTTCTATTGCTGCTTCTGATGCGAATTGCGCCGCGTCTTTTCCCGCGCCTCCAAATAGATCCCATCCAAACACTTTTATTGGAAAAATAATAATGGAATAAACAATTATCATTTTTATTCTTTTCATACGATGACTCTTTCTATATTGCATAAAAACACAAGTATCAGTTAAAGATTTGGAACCATTATTTTTAAACCATATAAAGAAAAAACTGTCCATATTATCTCATCAAACTGTTTGGCTGTTTCAGGATCAAATGCTCGGGAAGCTTTTATTATTCCTGTTGCCATAATTCTGAGTATTTTAACCCACACTTGAAACATTTCTGGGCTCATATCTCGAGAACCTTCCATGAGTGCATCAGCGGCAATTTGAATGAATTCTTTTTTTGCTACTGACCATTCTTTAGCAGTGTTATCATCAGCATTTTGTGATAATTTCGCTATCGCATTTGCCGCGATTTGGGCAGCTTCAAAACATGCTTTGGCTACTTCAATGTCCTCTCGCGGATTCGCTTTAAAAAGCTTTTGCGAAGCGATATCAACTTCTTGAGCCCGCACATAGGTGACAACACTTGTCATTAACATAGCTACTAGAAAAACATTTTTATTCATCATGATTATCCTTAAAATTATTAACTACTTTCTAAATCCATTATAAATAGACGTCATTCTATTAACTCCAGCTTTTTCCCCCTAATATGTGCTAAATAACTGTACTATTTTTTGACAGGCCATTGGCTGACCAAAGCGATTTCCTTCAGAGTTTTTTCCCTTTTATAGATAAGATGACATTCCCACAACCAAAATAGGCGCAGAAAATCCATAATTCATTTTGTTTGTTTTTTACATTGCGAACAACAGAAGCCAGGCCAATTCAATAATTCATCAAAAAATACTGGCCAAACTAAAAACTTCCATAGCGTTGCCGATAATGAAAAAGAAATAAGACTCGCTATTGAAAAACAATAGCGTAATAAAAGATTTACTCACGATGAGCTCTCCTGTTGTGGTTATAAAACACTAGAAACACCGATGCTTATCACTAATCTCGCGCGCGCCTTTTTTTAGTGCCTTTGCTCTTCACCCCTTTTTATGAGTAATTACAGACGAGTAGTATATAACAATTTACAGAAATAAAAAAATCCCTTTTCTACTAGCAAAAATCATCAAAATTTTATATTATATATACTTATATGAATAATTATTTTTTTTGCAAAGAGGCTCTTCCATGAATATACGTATATTATTGTTGTGCTTGGCAATACCAAATTGCATGTTGAGCATGCTTAAAAAAGAAGACTTGAAAAAATTTGTGCAATCATATGAATTAGTAGATAAAATTCCTCATGAAGGAAATTTTGTCCACTCCTTACTCCCTATTCCCGGCAAAAATCAATTAATTGCAACGATAGATAAAGATCTCATCAGTTTTGATTGTGAAACACACACGCCTACGCCTATTCCTACTAAAATATGTGTAACCGACCTTACGTTCAATCCAGACAAAAACATATTTTATGGTAATGGTGGATGGCCCTCCATGTCTTTAGTTGTAGGAAATCCTCAAGATTATACATGCGAAGTATTAGGTCGTTCATTAAATTTACATGGTACGCTAACATATAGTTCAGGAAATAAACAATTATATAGTGGTCTGAACAACCGTATTACCATCTTAAATCATGATGGCTCTACAAGTTCATGGAATGCCCTGAATTCAGTTTATGATGCATATGTTAAGACGATGTGCTGTAACGAATCCGAAAATACTCTCTGCATTAGTTCATCAAGAGGAGATATAGAAAAACGAAGCACTTCTTCCGGAAAATTCATAAAAAGTATTAATGTTTGCAAAGATAAGCCTATTGAGAGAATGGTCTGCGACCAAAGCTCCGGTTTTCTATTTGTTGATACGGGCAAAGAGGGCATAATTGAACAATACGATGCCAATCTTGAAAACCCGCAAGAAATACTATATGGAGGATTTACAACACGTACACAAACATTAACGCAAGATACCTTTTCAAAATTATTATGCATAACATCTATTAATAATGATAGAAAGGGGTTGATGAATGTACATTTTTTGCATCATAATAATCAGACTATTCAATTTAAAATACCGATAACATCAGAACCACAATCTACTGCATGTGATCCGGCAACCGGTACCTTTTTTGTAGGAACACCCGGTGAAATACTTGTATTCCAACCAAAAAAATCTTATTTAGCATTGCTAAATCAAAGTGCATACACAGTTTTTAAAATAGGTAAAGGGACGCTGCGCTAGGCCTTATTTTTTTCTTTTGTGTAGAAGTTCGATTCTTATTTTTTGCAAATATTTAGTTTCGTTTTTTCATAGGGGTTTAGTGAAAAACCCCTATAACCCCCTCACAAACAGCCTGTTTGATCCTTTATTCAGTTGTAAGGGGAGCGACATATGCGCTCGACAAATATTTTTTGCTTGGACCACGTCATAATACGAGCACATCTTTACCTCCCCGACAACTGAACATGTATTTTACATTATATTTTTCCTAGTATCGACGAAGTCCGCGCGTAGCTTGCCGAGCCGCCTGTCCTGAGCCTGTCGAAGGGGAAGGCCCGGATAAGCGAAGACGGATGCTGGCCGCATAGGCCAAACTTCTACACACCAAAATAGTTCCACTTCTGCTAGCAAAAACCATCAAAAACCCGCATACTATGTGTGTTTCTATAAAATAATTATATTTTTACAAAGAGGTGCATCTATGAATATGCGTGTGATGTTGTTGCATTTGGCAATACCTGTTTACACATTTGGCATGCTTAATCAAGAAGCATTAAATAAATTTGTGCGCTCGTATGAAGTAGTACATATAATTCCTCATGATGGTGAGCGTACGCATTCATTGCTGTACGAACCGAAAAGCAATCAATTAATTGCAGCAATAGATCAGGATCTTATCCCCTTCAACTGCGTAACATATGAAGGTAAGCCCACCTTTATTGGAAAAGATATGCAAGGTCTTACACTCAACCCGGACAAAAATATATTTTATGGCAGAGAAGCCAGCCCCACACGTACAGTTTTTGTAGGGAGTATACAAGACGGCGCATGCCGGGTATCAGAACAACCATGGACAGGTAGAGCATTAGCATATAATACAACGGACAAAACATTATGTATTGGTGGTCTACATAGAAACATTACTCTCGTAGATGAACATGGTCAAGAAAGTTCGTGGAATGTCCTTTCCGGAAATAATGCATATATCAATAATATTAGCGCAGTTTGTTGTAATGAAGCTAAAAATGCCATATACGTAGGTTCAGAAGAAGGAAAAGTTGAAAAATGGAACACTTCTGGAGAATGTGTAACAAAAATAAATGCTGGAACTTATATTAGCCCACTTCTCTGTGATCAAAACTCCGGCCACCTATATCTTAATCCCAATAAACGAGGCATACTTCAACGATATGATGCCAATCTTGAAAACATGGAAGAAATATCATATGCAGGCATTTCAACAAGTACATACTCATTTACCCATAATACTATTTCAAAACTATTATGTATAACATCCAAAACTCACAAATCTGAAGAGCGCGGACTTGAATATAATGTACATATCTTGCATCCGGATAACCCAACCATTCAATGTAAGATATCTCTTAGTAATCTAGGACAATCTGTTGCGTGTAACCCCATAAATGGCACTTTTTATGTGGGATCAAAAAAAGCAATCTATGTATTAAAGCCAAAAGAATCTTATTTAGCTTTAGCAAATCAAAGTGCACATACGGTTTTTAAAATAAAAGCGAAATATTAAATTTATAGAAAACCCTGCCGGGGGCTTTTATTTTTTCCTTTTGCGTAGAAGTTGGATTCTTTTTTTTGCAAATATTTGGTTTCGTTTTTTCATAGGGGTTTAGTGAAAAACCCCTATAACCCCTTCACAAACAGCCTGTTTGATCCTTTATTCAGTTGTAAGGGGAGCGACATATGCGCTCGACAAATATTTTTTGCTTGGACCACGTCATAATACGAGCACATCTTTACCTCCCCGACAACTGAACATG
>Ga0206924_1015_pt1 | contig 56261 bp, 48 predicted proteins | sample Alteio_BWOrgHeat_61_FD_152947 | JGI IMG/M metagenome (GOLD analysis project Ga0206924, IMG submission 152947) | Enriched cells from forest soil in Barre Woods Harvard Forest LTER site, Petersham, Massachusetts, United States -... | ecosystem: Environmental > Terrestrial > Soil > Temperate forest >...
CGAAACTGCCGTCGGTTGTGATCGCCTGTTCTTGGCTTTTCTCTGTGATGCCTATCGCGAAGAGGTCACTGTGGATGACAAAGGACAAGAGGACGTGCGCGTGGTGCTGGGTCTGCATCCGGAGATTGCGCCGATTAAAATCGCCGTGATGCCACTGTCGAAAAAAGAGGATCTCACGAACCTGGCTGAAAAGGTTCATTTACAGCTCAGTGAGGACTATCAAGCGCTCTATGACGAAAGTGGCTCTATCGGAAAACGTTATCGTCGTCAGGACGAGATCGGCACGCCTTATTGCACCACGGTGGATTTTGATTCACTGGTTGATCAGTGTGTGACCGTTCGTCATCGCGACACCATGAAACAAGACCGCGTTAAAATTTCTGAATTGAACGCTTATGTCCTCAAGGGAATGAAGGAGTTCTAATGCAGACTCAATCAAAATCGGCTGTTGTTCCTGCCAAGTCCGTTTATTTTTTTGCGGCTGGTGATACCGATGGTAACGCTGGCATGAAGAATATTTTGGGTGGCAAGGGTGCCAACTTGGCAGAGATGACCTCTCTGGGAATTCCGGTGCCTCCGGGCTTCACCATTTCCACCGAAGTTTGCACTCACTACTACGAGCAGGGTGGAAAACTTCCTGACTGGACGATTAAGCCCGTGCAGGACGCGATGAAAAAGGTCGAAGCATTGATTGGCAAAAAATTCGGTGATGTCAAAAATCCGCTGCTGGTTTCCGTGCGTTCAGGAGCTCGGGCCTCTATGCCGGGGATGATGGACACGATTTTAAATTTAGGTTTGAACGACCAAACCGTGGAGGGCCTAGCAGCAGCCTCTGGCAATCCGCGATTTGCTTGGGACTCTTATCGCCGGTTTATTCAAATGTACTCGGACGTGGTCATGGGAATGAATTCCAGTTTGCTAGAGGTCACCTTGGAAGACCTAAAAGCCGAAAAAGGAATTCATAACGACACTGATCTGACGGTGGATGACCTCAAACTATTGGTGAAGAAATTTAAAGAACTCGTGAAGAACGGCACGGGCGCCATGTTTCCGTCGGAACCTTGGGAACAACTTTGGGGAGCGATCTCTGCGGTTTTCCGCTCGTGGAACACTCCGCGAGCCATCACTTATCGCGAATTGCACAGCATCCCAGCATCGTGGGGCACCGCTGTGAGTGTGCAGTCGATGGTCTTCGGGAATATGGGTGATGACTCTGCAACGGGTGTCGCGTTCACACGCGATCCCAACACGGGCGAGAAGAAATTTTTCGGAGAGTTCCTGGTCAATGCTCAGGGTGAAGATGTGGTCGCTGGAATTCGCACTCCGTTGACGATTGCAAAAATGGCAGAGCTCATGCCTGATGCCTATAAAAAACTGACGGACATCTACAAAACTTTAGAAAAACATTATCGCGATATGCAGGACATCGAGTTCACCGTCGAGCGCAATAAGCTCTGGATGTTGCAAACTCGCAATGGCAAACGCACAGCGAAGGCCGCATTGGCCATTGCCTGTGATATGATCGACGAAAAAATGATCAGCGAAGATGAGGCCATCTTGCGAATCGAACCGCACAGTCTGGATCAGTTGCTGCACCCGACGTTGGATCCAAAGGCCGCACGAACCGTCTTGGCCAAAGGCTTGCCGGCAAGTCCCGGCGCTGTTTGTGGCCAGATAGTTTTCACTCCGGAAGATGCCGTGGCTTGGAAAGAGCAAGGTAAAAAAACAATTCTTGTTAGAATAGAAACTTCTCCGGAAGACATCGCCGGTATGATTGCGTCGCAAGGAATTCTCACCACTCGAGGAGGCATGACTTCTCATGCGGCCGTGGTGGCTCGGGGAATGGGAAAGTGCTGTGTGGCTGGATGTGGCGATATCGAAGTGGACACCCACTTGCTCACATTGACTGCGAAAGGTTACGTGTTGAAAGAGGGTGACGTCATTACTCTGGATGGCAGCACGGGCGAGGTTTTCATGGGCGAAGTCAAAACGTTGTCTCCAGAACTGTCTTCGGTTTTTGAGCGGGTGATGAAGATCGCGGACACTAAACGCAGGATGGGAGTTCGCACCAATGCGGACACACCCAGGGATGCAAAAACAGCCCGCCAGTTTGGTGCCGAAGGAATTGGACTTTGTCGAACAGAGCATATGTTCTTCGGCGCCGATCGAATTGATGCTGTCCGCGAGATGATCATCGCAGACAATGTCCACGATCGCGAAAAGGCTTTGGCTAAATTACTTCCCATGCAGCGCGAAGATTTTAAAGCCATCTTTGAAATTATGAAAGGTTACCCCGTAACTATTCGGCTGTTGGATCCACCTTTGCACGAATTCGTGCCTCATGGCGAAGCTGATATTCAGGAATTCGCTAAGCGAGTGAAAATGGATCCCAATTCTGTCCGTGCCAAGGTCAACGGTTTGCACGAATTCAATCCGATGCTGGGTCATCGCGGTTGCCGCCTGGCGATCACTTATCCAGAAATCTATCGCATGCAGGTGCGTGCCATCGCCGAAGCCGCTTGTTTGCAAGTCAAGGCGGGCGATCAGTTGACCCCGGAAATTATGATCCCTCTGGTGGGTGTTGAGCGCGAACTAGAAATTTTGCGTAAACTCACTGTGAATGAAGTCGAAAAGGTGATGAAGGAACAGGGAGTGAAGTTTGATTACTTGGTGGGAACCATGATCGAGCTTCCGCGCGCAGCCATCACGGCTGATCACATCGCCGATCACGCGGATTTCTTCAGCTTCGGAACCAACGATCTGACTCAAACGACACTAGGTCTTTCGCGCGATGATGCCGGAAGATTTTTGGGCAGTTATGTCTCTCAAGGAATTTTTGCCAAAGATCCTTTTGTCAGCATTGATCAAGAAGGTGTCGGGCAATTGGTAAAAACCGGAGTTAATCTAGGCCGCAAAACCAAGCCCAACTTGAAAACCGGAGTGTGCGGAGAGCACGGCGGGGATCCTGACAGCATCGAATTTTTCGAGTCCGCGGGTTTGGATTACGTGAGTTGCTCGCCGTTCCGCGTGCCGATTGCCAGATTAGCGGCAGCTCGGGCCTCGCTGAAGGCTCGGCAGCTGCACTGATTACTGTAACAAATTTATGTACTTAGCGGATATTTGAGGCGCAACCTTGTTTTTCCATGGTTTTTCATGGATAATAAAGGCATGTCTAAACATGCCACTCTTTCTACAAGTATTGATCTTGAGCTCAAAGAAGCATTGACTGCTTTTTGCAAAAAGCAAGGTCTCAAAATTCAAAGTGTCGTCGAAAATGCCATTCGCGAACGGCTCGAGGACGAAATTGATCTTGCCAGCTACCAAGAGCGTAAAAATGAAGAGGAAGTCTCTCTATCATTGGTACTCAAGAAACTGAAAAAATGAGCCAAAAGCCTTACGAAGTTGTTTTCAAGAAAAGTGCCGTCAAAGAGCTGCAGGCTTTGCCTCAGAAGATTCAACAGAAAATATTAGATGCGGTTCAGCTTCTGTCTTTGAACCCCTACACCGAGTTGCTGCAAATCAAGAAAATGAAGGGTGCAGAGTCTCTGTACAGGGTTCGCATTCAGGATTATCGAATGATCTACTTGATCGAAAACAAGATCATCAAAGTCACTATCATTAAAATTGGCCACCGTGGGGAAGTCTACGAGTGAAGCTAACCGTAAACCTGCTGAATGACTCAGCGCAAATTCGAATTTGAAAATACCCTAATTGACATAGGACCTGGGTCTGGCGACAGTTACAAGGTTGGTCATGGATGATCCTCATATGCGTGCTTTAAGCGGGACGGATTTCGCGGAGCGAAGTCGGTTCTGATGGGCATTTAATGCGGAGGGTCCTCCTTTGAGAATTAAGAAGATTGAACTCATTGGTTTCAAATCATTCAAAGATCGCACAGTCATTCAATTTGATGCCGGAATCACCGGAATCGTCGGGCCCAACGGCTGTGGAAAATCGAACATCGTCGATGCCCTAGTTTGGGTCATGGGCGAAATGTCGGCGAAGGATCTGCGCGGCAGTTCAATGATGGACGTGGTGTTCGCTGGCGCCGAAGGCTATGCGCCCGCCGGGATGGCTGAAGTTTCCCTGACCTTGGAAAATGATGGCGGATCTTTTCCTGCTAAATATATCAAACACACCGAAATCATGGTTACGCGTCGCCTGCATCGCAATGGTGAGTCCGAATACTTCGTCAATAAAGAGCAAGCTCGTCTGAAAGACGTGCAAGAGATCTTTATGGACACCGGTGCAGGGGCGAAAGGTTTCTCGATCATTCAGCAGGGTATGATCGGTAAAATCATCACTGCCAAGCCTGAAGACCGACGCATGCTGATCGAGGAAGCGGCCGGAATCACTAAATTCAAAATGCGCAAACGCGAATCGCAGCGCAAGCTTTTGGCCACAGATCAAAACTTGGTGCGTCTGCAAGACATCATCGGCGAACTCAAGCGCCAGATCGACAGCTTGCAAAGACAAGCTCAGCGTGCGGAGCGCTACCGCACTTTGAAAACCCAAATCGAAGAATTGGATCTGTGGGTTTCGTCAGTGAATTTCAAAGATCTGAAAACCGCGGCCGATGAATGTCAGCGGATTTTTCAAGAGTGTCAGTCCCAAGAAGTCGAAGGGGATTCCAGCCTGGCTCAATTGCAGGCGGAGTTGGAAACTTTAAAGCTGTCATTGCTTGAGCAAGAGAAATCCGTTGAATCACTGCAGACGCAATACTTTGAACGCCAAACCCAGGTGCAAAAAAGTGAGATGGAAGTCCAAGAGCTGCGCTTTGAAATCGAGCAAGCTCGCCGCAATGAACAGATGACAGGCACCTTACTGCAAGAGCAAGAAGCTCGTCGTGAATTGCTGATGCGAGATTTCAATCAATTGCAAGGTCAGGTCGAAAGCCTAAAAACTGAAAGCGAATCTTTGACCGAGCAATTTCAAACTAAAAACGAAATTTATCAAAACGCACAGTCGCGGGTGCAAGAGGTCGACGACAATTTGACCACCGGCCGCCGAGATCTTTTTGCCTTGGGGCAGACCGAATCTTCTGTGGACGCGAAAATTCAAGCGCTGTCTGGCCAATTTCAACAACTGCAAGAGCGTGAGGCTACCGAACAAGAAGTGTCGGTGGAACTAAGGTTGAAGCAAGCCTCCTTTGAAGAGCGACGCACGAAAACTTTCAACAGCCTAGAGTCCGAGCGCCAAATGCAAATGGGCTTGCTCAGCGATGTCGATGTTTTTGAGGCCAATAAAAAAGCGTTGCAAGCACAACAGGCCGAAAAACGCGAAGAAGTCGACACCTTCAAAGATAAGCTCAATGAAGTCACCGGTCGACTCTACGGATTGGAAAATCTGCAGAATAATTTTGAAGGCTTCGAAGAGGGCGTGAAAAACGTCATGCTTTGGCAAAAAACCAAGCAAGCGGAAATCACGGCCGACGGATCAGTCAGTTTTTCTCCAGTTTCTGATGTGGTCGAAGTGCCGCCCGAATATGAGGTCGCCATGGAGGCGGCCTTGGGTTCACGCCTGCAAGTATTGCTGAGCAGCGATGCCAGCGTGGACTCCAGTGCAGCACTGCAAGCCGTGGATCATTTGAAATCCAATCATTCTGGAAGATCTAGTTTTTTTTCCAGCGCTAGTTCTTCGGCCGTTCCCTCGGCGCGCTCGCAAGCGCCCGTTGGTGAAGGCGTGCAAGCCATCCTTAAAGACGTGGTTCGAAGCGATGATAAATTCAAGAGCTCTGTCAGCTATCTGTTGGATGGCGTGGCGGTGGTGGATTCCATTCGCACGGCTTTGAATCTGCGCTCTCGGTACGAAGGATGGACCTTCGTCACTAATGACGGAGACACCTTAACTGCCGACGGAGTGCTCACCGGTGGTTCCACCGAAGGTGCGGACTCTGGAGTGCTGAAACGTCGCCGCGAAATCAAAGAGCTGTCGGCATCTAAAGATGAATGGTCAGGAAAACTGGCGTTGGCGCAAGCCTCATTGAAAAAAATCGAAGAGCGATTGCTCACGGTGACTGAAGACTTTGAAGGCGCACAAAAACGCCGCCAAGAGCAAGAGCTGAAAGTTTCCGAACTGCGCAAAGATCTCGAGCGCGCAGAAACTGAAGTGGAAAACGCCAAGTACGCGTCCGAACGTCAGCAGCGCGAAGTCCTGAAAGTCTCAGAACAGGTGCAGCAGATGGAAGCTCGCATCGCGGAACTGAACCAATCTTTGAGTGAAGCTCGCAGTAAAAAATCAGAGGCCGAAGAGCAAGTAGAAAGTCTGCAGCAAGAGCTGACGTCTTTACGTATGAGCTTCGATGGCATGCAAAACGAAACTGCAGATCTGCGCGCGCAATCGGCGTCCAAGAGCCAAGAATACGCGGGTGTTCAGCGCCAACTAGAAATGGTGCAAAAATCCGTCGAAGAATTGAATGCGCAGCTGTCACGCATGAGTGAAGAGTCGCAAAAGAACGCGACCGTGATGTCTGACTCGCAAATTCGCCTGGAAGAAAAAAAGATCGAGTTCGAGCGCTCTGCCTTCGAGGTCGAAGATCTAAAAGCCAGATCAGCGCAAGCCAAAAATCAGTACGAGATCCAATCCGCCCAAGTGCGCGAGCTCGAGGAAAAAACCTTGGAAACTCAACGCCTGCGCAACGAACGCATGCACAAGATGAACGATGCTCAACTGAAGTACGAACAGGCGAAGATGAAAGAGCAATACCTCATCGACCAAATTCGCGAACGTTACATGCTGAATCTGCCAGAAGTTTATGAAACGCATCTGCTCAGAGAAGGCGATACTTCTTTGGCAGAGCCTCAGCTGAAAGAGCTTCGTGATAAATTAAGCAAAATCGGCGAAGTGAACTTATCCGCCATCGAAGAGTACGATGAAACGGCCAAGCGCTATGAATTCCTAGTGCAGCAGCAGGCCGATTTGAATGAAGCCAAAGAGCAATTGCGCCGAGTGATCGACAAGATCAACCGCATTTGCAGCAAACGTTTCAAAGAGACCTTCGATCTCGTCAACGAAAGATTCCAGAAAGTGTTCCCTGTCCTCTTCGGAGGCGGTGAGGCCCGACTGGAATTGATCGAAGACGTGGAAAAAGGCGAAATGGGAATCGAAATCGTGGCCAAACCTCCGGGCAAAAAAATGCAAAATATCTCTCTGTTATCAGGTGGCGAGAAAGCATTGACCGCGGTGGCCTTGGTGTTCTCGATCTTCCTGGTGAAGCCTTCGCCTTATTGCTTGCTGGATGAGGTCGATGCGCCACTCGATGACGCTAACGTTTACCGTTTCAATGACTTGGTCAGAGAAATGGCGAAACGTTCACAGATCATCGTCGTGACTCACAATAAGCACACGATGGAAGTGGCCGGTAAATTGTACGGCGTGACCATGCAAGAACGTGGAGTGTCGACGATGGTTTCTGTGAATCTTCAAGACATCGTTTAGCCACTATGGACAAGGTAGAAGCCCTACTATTTATCTTTGCCGGCTGCTTGACGCTGGCCTTGTTTTTCATTGTTCGCGCGATGCTGAAATCGAAACCCAGGGACGCAGCGGAAGTAGTAGCGGCACCTGAAAAAACGGATGAGTTCACTTCTTCAAAATCTCTGAAACAGGCGCTGGCCAAAACCGAAGAAAATCTTTGGGGTCGGCTGCGCCAATCATTTTCCGGTGAAACCGCGCAGAAAAATATCGATGAAGTCGAAGAGGTTCTTTACACCAGCGATTTGGGGCCGAAGACGGTCGAGCTGCTGATGCGCTCGGTGCAGAGCGAACTTTCGGGCTCTGCCAAGGGAAACATAGAAAACATCAAAGGCGTTTTACGCCGAGAATTTTCGCTGATTTTTGAAAAATCTCATGTGCAAGAACCAGGAACAGAGCTTTTTTCTCACCTCAATTTGAAAAGTACGCCGGCGGTGTGGTTGGTGGTCGGAGTGAATGGCGCTGGCAAAACGACGACCATTGGAAAACTGGCGGCTCATCTGGCCAAGCAAAACAAAAAAGTATTAGTAGCGGCCGGTGACACTTTCAGGGCGGCGGCCGGATCGCAATTGAAGGTGTGGACGGATCGGGCGCAGGTAGAGATTTTTTCTCCTCCAGGAGTGACCGATCCCAGTGCCGTTGGTTTCGACGCCGTTCAAAAAGCCAAGGCGCAAAATTACGACGTGGTCATTGTCGACACGGCGGGAAGATTGCACACGCAAGCCAACTTGATGGAAGAGCTTAAGAAACTGAAGCGAACTTTGGCTAAAGTTATTCCCGAAGCACCGCATGAAACACTGATCGTGTTGGATGCGAATTCTGGGCAAAATGCACTGGCGCAGGCGCAGGAGTTTCACGCGGCCATCGGCTTGACCGGTGTGGTGCTCACCAAAATGGATGGGACTGCTAAGGGCGGCGTTGCCGTGGGCCTGGCCAACGAGCTGCAAGTTCCGATTCGACTCATCGGCGTGGGTGAAAAGATCGGCGATCTTCGCGCTTTTTCTACCCGAGAGTTCATTGACTCGATTCTATAGTCTGATACTAATTCCTTCATGAGACTTTTCTTCTTAATGAGCGTCCTATTTGCTACCCATGTCTATGCTGTAAATTTGTCTGGCAGTTGGATCGGGAATGGCGTCTATAGTGAATTCGGAAGTGCGGAGTATGTTGCTCGGGCTCAGGTCAAAATTGTTGTTACCCAGACGAAAAATGAACTTGAGACTTGTGACTGCTGGAGCTTCGAAAAAGATGGCCAACCCATGCAGCTTTGCTCCTATCATAAGTTTGATCTTCAAGGAGACAAGGTCCTAGTGAAAGGTGCTCAGGTTGGCACGCAGTCAGCAAATGCACTTAATCTTTCATTCAAAAAACAAACGGAAGAGGTCGCAGCGACAGCTTTAATCAGGCCGGACCAAAAATTAGATTTTCTCTATTCGCTTTCCGGTCCCGATCGAGCCACTCAAGCATCGGCCCATGGTTTGATTCGAGCTTCGCAAAATTTGGCTTGTCCTCGGCCATGACAGCCTTGAAATTGCCGCAACCCGCCGAAGCCAACAGCGCTTCCCAGTAGAACTTTTCTCTTGCTGGCCCCAGCACTTATCGTTACAATGAACGAGCTAAATGGACTGTTGTTTTTCAATAGTTATTTTGGGGATTTACCCTGAATCTCTCAAGTAGGAATTCAGGACGAAAGGTGATTGAGCACGGTGAGTGACAAGAAAACCTACGAACTCAGTTTCGGTGGACTGCCATTCAAATTACGTTCCTCACATGATGAGGCAACGGTGAAGGAATTGTCTGACTTTGTTGATGTGAAGTTGCAACAGGCACTTCAAGCTACAAAGAGCGGATCTTTTCAAAGCGCTGCGGTTTTGACCGCACTCAATATTGCCGAAGAATTAATTCTTTTAAAACGTCGAGCTCTTGCAGAGCTAGATCGTATCGAGGAACGCACTCTTAAAATTTCCCAAGAACTAGAGAACTCCAAAGTCTTAGATAGGACCAAAGGGCGAAAAACCGCTCTTGCGCCAGATTCTGAAGTTTAATTCAGAATGGGCTGAAAAAGTTTTTGGGAGACCCTTTCAAAATGTCGGGACTATTTCGCTCTAAGCAGGAATGGCGAGCACATTTTAAATCCTCTCTAGAAATTTCAGGTCCGAAGCGGGAGACCGAGCTGCAGAAAAATCTAGCTGATTTTTTGCGCACTCAGTCTGGCATTTGGGGAGGTTTTCAATCACTTCCTCAAGAGCCCAGTATAGAAGCTGTCTACCGGCAGGCGACTCACCTTCAGTGGGTGTTTTCGCGGATGCAGGAAAGTGGTTTGTGCTGGTATCAACCGGGAACGGAAGGTTTTGAGCCAGGGAATTTTGGTGTGCTTCAGCCGAGAGAGCGAGGGGCCAAAAAAATCCCAATGACTCAGATTCAGGGATTTTTAATTCCCGGCCTGGGTTTCGATCGCAGGGGAGTGCGCCTGGGATGGGGAAAAGGATTTTACGACAGAGCACTGGTGGGATTTCAAGGCCTGAAGATCGGAGTGGCACTCAGCACTCAAATCACAGACCTCCTGCCGGAAGAGGGACACGATATTAAAATGGATTTGGTCATCACCGACAGTGAAGTGATTCGACCGAAGTAGCAGCTAAGGAAAACAGACAAAATGGAAATCATCATCGCCGCAATTGTGGGACTATTATTGGGTGGCATCGGTATTTTTGTGATTAAGAAAGTTCAAGATGACACAAAGAAGAAATCCGCCAAATTAGAAGCCGAACGAATCGTGAATCGCGCCAAGTCAGAGGCCGCAAAAATCGACAAGGACTCCAAAAATCGCGCCAAAGATTTCGAAGTCCGTGCACGCAAAAACGTAGAGACCGAAATTCAAAAACAAAAAAGTCAACTGAAGGGCAAAGAGTCCCAGTTAGAGCGAAAGCTGAAAGAGATGGACGACCAGCTCAAGCAGAAACTGGAAGAGAACGACCGCGCCGTACTTAATTTGAAATCCCGGGAAGAAAAGATCGCCATCGCCGAACACAGAGCCGAAGAGACCGAAAAAAAGGTCGAACAAAATCTACAGAGTCTTAAGCAAAGATTGGAATCCGTGGCAGGAATGTCGACGGAAGCCGCCAAACGTGAGTTGGTCGAGGCCCTAGAAGGCGATGCCAAAATCGCCGCCGCGAAACGAGTTCAGGAAATCGAAGTCGAAGCTGAGCGTGAAGCCGATCGCCGTGCCAAACAGGTTCTGTCCGTAGCAGTGTCGCGGCTGGCCTCCGAGTACACATCAGAACGCACCGTCAGCGTCATGGCTCTGACGGGAGAAGAAATGAAAGGCAAGATCATCGGTCGTGAAGGCCGAAACATCCGTACACTTGAGGCACTCTGCGGAGTTGACCTCATCGTCGACGACACGCCAGAGGCCGTGGTCATCAGTGGTTTTGATCCCGTTCGTCGCGAACTCGCGAAACGCACTCTAGAAAAATTGATGGAAGACGGCCGCGTGCATCCAGCGCGTATCGAAGAAGTGGTCGAAAAGCAAAAGGCCGAACTCAACAAGAACCTTCGTGAAGAGGGTGAAAAGGTCTGCGTAGAACTTGGTATTCCCAACGTTCACGTGGAAATCCAACGGATCATCGGATCGCTCAAATACCGCCAAACTCACACTCAAAATTTATTAAATCACTCGATGGAAGTGGCCTATTTGGCTGGAATCATGGCCGCAGAAATTGGCGGCAATGTGAAGCTGGCTCGCAGAGCAGGTTTGCTTCATGACATCGGCAAAGGCATTGATCACACGGTGGAAGGCAATCACGCGATTGTCGGAGCTGACTTCGCCAAAAAATACGGAGAGGTCGAGGCCGTCTGTCACGCCATTCGTGCCCATCACAATGATGAGGCACCGACATCAGTGATTGCACACATCGTGCAAGCGGCCAATGTGATTTCCAACAGCCGTCCAGGAGCGCGTCGCCCAGGAATGGATAATTTCATCAATCGGCTGCAAGATCTGGAAAGCATCGGCAACAGTTTCGACGGAGTTTTACGCACTTTCGCCGTGCAAGCGGGAAAAGAAGTGCGTGTGATCGTCGAAGCCTCCAAGGTCACCGACGACCAAAGCGTGATGTTGTCGAGGGACGTGGCTCGTAAAATTGAGCGCGAGATGCCACACCTGGGACAAGTGCGCGTCGCTGTCGTTCGCGAAACACGATCGGTGGAGATCGCTCGATGAGCCTGAATACCTCTTCGCAAGATCAAATCCAGCAGCTGCAATTGGGCACAGCGGATTTTATCAATGCAGAGGATCTGAAAAAAAAGATCAGCAAAGGCAAGCCGTTGAAAGTGAAATTCGGCGCTGATCCCACCAGGCCCGATTTACATATCGGGCACACCGTCGTCCTAAATAAAATTCGTCAATTCCAGGATTTTGGTCATCACGTGGATTTTCTCATTGGAGATTTCACGGCGATGATCGGGGACCCCACGGGCAAAAATGAAACCCGGCCGCCGCTATCCCCGGAAGAGATCGCCATCAACGCAAAAACTTATGCGGCCCAGATTTTCAAAGTTTTGAATCCAGAGCGCACGACCATTGTTTACAATTCCCATTGGTTTTCAAAATTAACGCCGGCCGATTTTATTAAACTTTCGGCGCAGTACACAGTGGCGCGAATGCTTGAGCGTGATGACTTCACTAAGCGGTTTCAATCTCACACTCCGATCGCTATTCATGAATTTTTATATCCACTTTGTCAGGGTTATGATTCCGTGCATTTGAAATCCGATGTGGAATTGGGCGGCACTGATCAAAAATTCAACTTATTGGTGGGCCGCGAATTGCAAAAGTCCTACGGCCAAGGCGATCAGCAGTGCGTGATCACTGTGCCGATTTTAGAAGGACTGGATGGCGTCAATAAAATGTCGAAGTCCTTGGATAACTACATCGCAGTGGTGGATTCCCCGAAGGAAATGTTCGGAAAAACCATGCGGGTTTCCGACACTTTAATGCTGCGTTGGATTGAATTGCTAACGAATGTCACACCCACCGGCCTTTCGCAGTTAAGAACCGACCTGCAAGAGAAAAAAGTGCATCCACGGCAAGTGAAGGTGGACTTGGCGAAATTTTTAATCACACGATTTCATTCCGCCGAAGCCGCAAAACAGGCCGAGGACGAGTTCAATCGCATGTTCGTCGAAAAAGGCATGCCCGATGAAGTGCCAGAATTTGTGCTCATGCATCCCACGGAGCCCATCGGTATTTGCGCTCTGATGCAACAGGCGGGCTTAGTAGCCTCCAACGGCGAAGCTAAAAGACTGATTGCCGGTCGAGCAGTCGAAATTGATCAAGTAAAAATTGAAGACGAAAAATTGAAACTGGATTTAAAGCCCGGTCAATCCTTAGTGATTAGAGCGGGTAAACGTAAATTTGTGAAAGTGATCGTAAAATGAAAATAAAAGTGGAACCCAATCATGTGGAGTTCGAAAACGATCCTAATAAAACACTCTTACAGTTGTGCCATGAAAATGGCGTGCACATCAATTCTCTGTGCAAGGGTCAGCCGAAGTGCGCTGAATGTCGAATCAAGATCGTTCAGGGGGATCACAACGTGATTCCGCCCAATTCCGTGGAGCTTGCCATTCTGGGCAATAATTATTATCTGGATGGTCGAAGGCTTGCCTGCCAAGTACGAGCCTACGGTGAACTCACCATTGATATCAGCGAACAGGCCGAGCGAGGGTTGAACGCTCACAAAAAAGTGAGAGGCTTTCGCGCGAAAGATAAAACGCATCAATCCCATGCTGTTTTGGACACACTGATGTTGCATGAAAAGCCCGCTGAAGACAAAAAGCCTAGCGGTCCTCGTGACCAAAATCGAAATCAGGGTCGTCGGCGCTAATATGTGAACTAGATCTGGTGAAAGAGCTGTGCTCCTAGCGGAAAGTCCAGTTAAGCCGGCCCTCACAAGCTCCGATAAGAACCCATGACTAAAATCTCGGCACGGGAAAAAGGCCAAGGTAAAATCCTCATTTGCCTGCATGGATATGGTGGCAGTGTCTTGCACTGGGAAAAAGTGAGCGAAGAGCTCTCGCGGCAGTTTCGCGTGGTGACGCCGAATTTGACAAATCTGTTCATGGGCCAAGAGAATTTAAGTTTTTCCCAACAAATCGACGAAGTGATTCAATTTATTCAAATACAATACCCCGGAGAAACAGTTTTTCTCAGCGGAATTTCCTATGGCGGGGCTCTTGCCTGGGGAATCGCTAGTCGTTGCCCAGAGCTCGTGGACAAAGTGATCTTCATCAATCCTATGCCTCCTTGGGCCCAGCGCTACTTTGCTATTCCCAGTCTCAGATGGTTTTTCAATATTCCGCTTTCCCGCAGTGTTATTTTTCTTTTCTTAAGTTCACCAGTGGGAAAATATTTTCTTAAAGGGGCAGCAAACGTCTTTCGCAATCTGCAGGCCGACGAGCGAGTGGGCCGCATTCAAAAGCTGCATGGAAAAAAACGGCAATTCATTGCTCACATGCTGTGGAAATTTTCCTGGTTGCTTAGAACTGAAAAATGGAATCTGTGGGAAGCGCGCTTAAAAACCTGGAAGCATGACAGTCTGCTGATCTACGAGCGACGAGATCCTTTGTTCACCAGTGATTTCTATGACGGCTTTGCAAAAAAACTAGCTAGCGAAAATGTGGTGACCACGGTGGACGCCGGTCACATTTCGATCGTGCAACAGCCCAAACTGATCGCCGGAGTCATGCGTGAATATCTGCTGCGCGATTTCTACAAGCAAGCCGAAGGCTACAACTAAAAAGAAAAACCAACGGCCAAGCGCGCGTAAGTTCCAGAGAGCGTCACATTGGTGGCAGTGCCGTTCAACAGCTGATTGTTGCTAAAGTTGGTCATGGTCAAGTTGCCGACACCCACTTCCACAGCCAGAAGCAGCGGAAATTTCAGTCCGAATTCCACTCCCGCCGTGTAGCCACTAACGCTACCAGCAGTTGCCGTAGAGCCGACGGTCGTGGCCAATGAATTTTGCAACGTTCCAGAGCCACTTAGAGCGTAAGTGACTACTGGGCCAAACAGGAGACCTGTGTCAATCAAGCGATAGGAGACCAGTGCGGAATACAGGGTGCTACTCATCGCCAGGCTGTTGACGCCCGAAGATCCCGACAATCCCAATTGTCCGTAGCGAACTCCGAAATGCCAGGAGCTAGTTGGAAAATTCACACGCACTTCACCTTGTGCACCGTAGGCTCCTGAAAAACTGTAGTTGGTGGCACCTAGGCCGGTCCAATTGCCTCCACCGGTGCTGCTTAAAATTCCCTGGCCACCGACGCTCACTTCAAGAATCGCTAAGGCGGGCATTGCGGCTAGGAGCGGCAAAGAAAATGCTAAGACTTTCAGAAATTGTTTCATGGAGGCCTCCGATACCTCTATTGTTTCAGAGGTGCTATTGATCGACCAGTCTGGTTTTTTTCAATTGGCTTTCATTTGCATTGAGAGTAATTTTCAATGAAATCATTGGAGGATCTCTATGAATCAATCCCGTCGTGAATTTTTTAAACAAGCCCTTGGTGTGGCCGGTGCCGCAGTGGCTGCCCCTGTCATTCTAAAATCACTCTGGCCAGCCATCGCGCAGGCACAGGGCGCCCCCAAATTCGTAGTACCCGGACAAGGGATGGCCGCCAGTGTAAATTACTCGGAAAATAAAAAATCAGTTCCTAAAGATTTGGCCATCGAACGGAATGGCGTGAAATTCGCCAACCAAACTTGTTCGGGCTGTGTGCTGTTCACCAAAAACGCCGGCGATGCCAACGGAAAGTGCGCCTTGTTTCCGAACGAGCAAGTGAAAGCCACTTCGTGGTGCAAGTCTTGGTCTAAGAAACCAAGTTGATCGGTGTTATGAAAAAAATGAGACAGGCCTTTCTTGGCTTAGTGGCCCTACCACTTTTATTCTTTTCCTCGGATGTGTGGGCGCAACGACGCCGGCACACCACGGATGATTTTCAACCGCAGTGGACCTGGGACTTGGGGGCTTCGTTCGGAACTTACGGGAGTTATTCCTATTCGGAAATTGATTTGGGCCTCAACGATCACTTCAGTGAGTATTTTTACTGGCGAAATATGGTGTGGGATCGCTTCGGCGCTACGCTGACCTCTGCGGCCGGAGTGGACTCTTCAGTGCGCTATGAATTCGTCAGTCAAGGTGATGATGGTTACCCCGGATTTAGATTTTACATCGGACCCGGACTGCGCGTGGCCAGTAACAACTTTACCGGCGACTTTGCCGAGGCCGGCATGCTTTTTCGTTTCGGTGGCTTGAATTTAGGCGTGGGTGTTAAGGCCATCAATTATTTTTCGCCCGGGAAAGATCCAGTCACTGGTTTGACTCTGCCCAACTCGGATACGACATTCATGATACTTATCGGTGGCGGTGGGGCCCTTTAGGCACACCTCGGAAAGCTGCATCCCTGCAGGGATGCGCGGGAAGTTCCGGCGCGCAAAAAAAAGGAAGCATTTCTGCTTCCTTTTTTGAAATTCATAAAAACGACTCAATTATTTGTTGTCGCCTTTTTTAGTTTTTTTATCCATTTTTTTCTTACCGGTAGCTTTAGCAGCAGGAGCAGCTTTTTCTGTTTTAGCAGGAGCAGCAGCTTCTTGAGCAGCAGGAGCAGTTCCAGCAGGAGCAGCTTTAGCATCAGCAGGAGCTCCGCCTTGAGCAGAAGCAACAGCCGCGAAAACCAGAGTAGCCAAGATAGTAACTAATTTCATAAATCCTCCTCAGGATAATGATTGCATCGGTTCTTTGCTCACACCCCTATGGTGCAGGCACTAGCCCCTTTGCGTAATTGTTGTTTTTCAACTTAATCAGAGTAACCGACCGGATTAAAAACCGGATGAAGAGCGGATTAAATATTTTTCATCTCGAAGCGAAAGAGGCATCCCGAGGACTTTGATTTATCCAATGAATTCAAGTATTTATTTGAAACCGTGAGCTTTCCTCCGTGGACCTCAGATATTTTTTTTGCGATGGCCAAACCTAAGCCATAGCCTTCTCCTCCGCTTTGGGCTCGGTGGAAGCGCTCAAAGACCTGGGACAACTGAGCCTCGGGAATTCCGGGGCCGTTGTCTTCCACTTCCAGGGTTTGGAAGGTGTCGTGCCAATGCCAGCGCACGCGCACCACTTCGTTGGCTGGCGAATATTTGACGGCATTTTCGATCAAATTAAAAATCAGATTTTGCAGCAAATCGGAATCACCCAACACCTCGGGAGGAGCTTCCAGCTTCTTGGATTGCTCGATATTGAATTGAATGCGGATATTTTTTTTCTGTGCCGCCTTTCCGGCGCGGGTCAAGGCTTCTGAAACCAGCTCATCCAAAGTCACTGGGGAAAATTGCAAAGCTCCGTGACCGGCTTCCACGCGGGCTAGAAGTAATAGTTGCTGCACGATTTGCGACAGATGCTCGACCTCTTGTAAATTACTAAGCAACACTTCTTGGGTCGGATTTTGGCTGCGCAAGGCGGCCTCGATCTCACCGCGCATGATGGTGAGCGGGGTCAGCAGTTGATGAGAGGCATCGGCGATGAATCGCTCTTGGCTCTGAAAAGCATTTTCAATTCGGGCCAGCATGTCGTTCAAGGCCAAGGCCAAAGATTGAACCTCATCTTTCACAAAAGGAACAGGCAGGCGAGCCGAAAGTTTTTGCGCACCGATGGCCTCACTGATGGCGATCATTTCGGTGATGGGCTTGAAGGCCCGCATCGACAACAGATACCCGCCGATGACCGCGATCAGCAGTGCCATGGGCAGCGCGGTCTCTAAAATTCGTTTGCGATTTTCGATTTGATCTTCCAGCAACGTCATCGGCACTGCCACCTGCAACAGCAACTGCGGGATCGGAGAATTATCAATGGGTAGGGTGACCATGCGGTATTTTTCGGCCTCGCGATTGGGCAGCCCTTCCAGCTTGTTGATGGTGTCAAAGACGGCTTCTTCGCCCTTGTTGAGCTTATCAATTTGCCGATGATAGGGCAGATTCAAACTTCCCAAGTCACCGACCCGGGAAAGAACTTCGCCATTGGTGTGCCGAATCTGAATCAGCGCGGTTCCCCACGCAAAGGGATACAGTTTGCCTTTGTCCAGCGCCGGCGTTTGAAAGGAGAGGTCACCGCTGGCATCTAAATTAATACTTTCATTCACGTCGACGGCATAATTAAAAAGGGCATCATCAAATTCATGCTGAAGCGTGGTCGCCAAAAAATTAAAAATAAAAACAGCGAACAGGATGAGGGTGGTGCCAAAGACGACGACAAACAGTCCGGTGATCCGCCAGCGAATGCTAATGTGCTGAGTGAAACTACGGATTTTCCCGAAGAACATAACCTGTGCCTACCACCGTATGAATGAGTTTTTTAGAAAATGGAGAGTCTATCTTTTTTCTCAACAGATTGATGTAGACGTCGATGACATTGCTTTCGGAATCAAAATGCACATCCCAAACGTGTTCGGCGATTTGCACTCGCGTGACGGGTCTTTCCACGTTGCGCAGAAGATACTCTAACAAAGAAAATTCTTTGACCGTGAGGGTGATGTCTTGGCCTTCGCGACGGGCCTTTCGTGAGAGTAAATCCAACTCCAAATCCTGATAGCGAAGCGTGCTAGAGCTGACCCCCGTGGTGGAGTTTTTTCGCCGAAGCAGTGCTCGCACCCGGGCTAGCAATTCGTCAAAAGAATAGGGCTTGGTCAGGTAGTCGTCAGCGCCGGCGTCCAGGCCGTTGACTTTGTCCTTAGTGGTGGCCAAAGCCGTGAGCATCAGGATCGGACCCTCGTAACCATCGCGGCGCAAGTGGCGGGCAGTGTCCATTCCATTTTGATCTGGCAACATGATGTCTAGCACCACTAAATCGTATTCGTTTTCAGCAACCATGGTTTCGGCAGAGGCCCCGCTTTCAGAAATGTCGACCGCGTAACCGACCTCGGTCAAACCTTTCTTAACGAACTGGGCCATCTTGATTTGATCTTCCACCACTAAAATTCTCATAAGTCCGTATCTCAGCGAAGGATGCGCTGGTTGTCCAGGTATTTCCGCGGACTATTTCCCTCACCAGGGCAGTTTGATCATCCAGCGAACCAGAAAGCTCATCAGCTTTCGACTTTCTAGGCTGTAGGGAGGATAAAACTTTCGAAGTATCGCGTGGGTCCAGCGGTAGTGCAGCACTGCGCGCTGATGCGAGAATTCTAGAAAACTAAAATGGCCGTGATACTTTCCGATGCCGGAAGCGCCAATTCCACCGAACGGAAGATGGTGATTGCCGACATGTAAGAGGGTGTTGTTGATGGTGACGCCACCGCTAGAAATAGCTCGCAGCCAAAACTGAATCTGTGTTTCATTCTGTGAAAATAGATAAAGCGACAGCGGTTTTCCCTGAGAGTTCACATGCTGGACGACTTCGTCGTCGTGTTCGTACTTAATCATCGGCAGCAGTGGGCCGAAGATTTCTTGATTCATCAGCTCTGTGCCAAATTCCCGTGTGGTTATTTCCATGAGCACGGGTGACAGATCCCTCTGGCCATCGGTCACGCCTTCCAAGAGCACTCGTGCACCCTGAGCTGTACTTTGGGTTTTCAAATCCATCAGGCGCTGATAGTGCTTATCACTGATGATCTGTGGACGTTGGTGGTTTTTCTGAAGCCTTTCCACGGCCAATTTGCATTCTTGGATAAACTCATCCCAAACCTTGGCATGCACATAGACAAAGTCCGGCGATACGCAGGTCTGTCCGTTGTTCACTGTTTTGCCCCAAATCATTTGCTCGGCAGAATTTTTTAAGTGCGCACTGGCATCGACAATGGCGGGTGATTTTCCACCGAGTTCGAGTGTGACCGGCGACAGATTTTTCGCCGCGGCTTGCATGACGATGCGACCAACATTCGTGGAGCCAGTGAAAAAAATGTGGTCCCAGGGAAAGCTCAGTAGTTTCTGTGAAACCTCTGCACCACCTTCGACCACAGAGACCATTTCGGGGGGGAAGATCTCCTGAACGATCTTTTTCAAAAGACGGGACACATGCGGCGTGAGTTCTGAAGGCTTCAAGCACACAGTATTGCCGGCGCCGATGGCTCCTACCAGCGGTGTTAGGCTCAAGGCGAAAGGATAGTTCCACGAAGAGATGATCAGCACGGCCCCCTTGGCCTCAAAATAAACACGGCTGTCAGAGCCTAACAGCAGCGGCGGATTTCCGACCTCTTGGGGTCGGCTCCAACGATGTAAGTTCCGCTGAAATAAGTTGATCTCCTCGAGCACCGGAAAGATTTCGGTCAACAGAGTTTCATCCGCTGGTTTTTTGAAATCAGCGACATGAGCCTGAATGATTTCGTTTTCGTATTTCAGCAATGCCGCCTTCAGACTTTTTAGGTAGGGTAAGCGGCTTTTCCACGATTGCATCCGCAGGGCTTGCGCCTGCAGCTTCTGGCTCTGAAAAAGACTTTCGATCGGTATTTCGGTCATGAGGTTGTCCTTCGTCCTTGGATATGTTTCCACGGCTGAATAAGAAGCAGAAGACTCAGCAGAGTGCAAGCAAAGGCCAGCAACGTCGTGCGGTTCCAGGTCTCACTGAACAACAAATAGGCAGTGAAGCTGGCGATCACGGGCTCTGCCAGTTTTCCCATGCTCAGCCAATTGACGTTGATGAACCGCAGTAGATAGGTGAACAGAGCGTGACCCATCAAAGTGGGAATCAGGACCAGGCCAACGATGGAAATCCATGTAATACTAGGATAGTGAATGAAGTCGACGCCTCGGAAATAGGTGGTGAAAAAGAAACATGTTCCAGCCACCGCGTAGATAAAATAGGTGTAGGTGGTATTGGACACGGTTTTTCGCGCTTGATGACCGAACAAAATATAAAATGAAAACAAAAATGAAGAGGCCAGCGCCGCCAAATCACCAGGTGTATTTGCGGAATCCAAATGCAGGTTGTGACTGACCAAAATATAAATACCCAGCATGGCTAGCAAATAGACCGGGATCAGTCGCTTTTCAAATTTCTCTTTGAATAATCCCACCGAAATAAGTCCAGTGAAGATCGGATTGGTGGAAAAAAGAATCATAACGTTGGCCACTGAAGTGTTTTGCGCAGCAAACTGAAAGCACCACAGATGAATCCAAAAAAAGAGTCCACTCAACAGGGCGTAAACTCCGGCCTTGCTTCTAAGGGCCTTGAAGTGAGTGCTTCCCTCCCCACGAAAATGCCCGATGAGTGCCATAGCCAGAGAAGCCAGAGTCAGTCTCCAGAAGGAAATGAGCTCGGGTGGTGCCGCGGAAAGCTTCGCTAAGCTGGGTGACTGAGCAAAGCTAATAATGGCTAGAAAAAATAGAATGATTCGCACTTGTTCAGTGATCATTCGGCAAAAAAAAATCTGGAGCCAGCAAAATTCGCGGCCATTACGCACCACGAAATATTTGAAAGTATTGAGGAAATCGCTTTACAAAAAGGCCCATTTCTCTGTCTTATAAAGGCAACAATTAAGGAGAACACCAATGATGCAATCAAGACCCAGCTATCTTTTAGTTTCCCTGGCCGTCATCGGCGCCGTTTTTATGACTGGCTGTGAGCCTAAGCTCAACAGTGATAAAAGTAAGGCTAGCTATGCCATCGGACAACAAATCGGCATGAATTTGAAAAACCAGAACATTGATTTCGATCCAGAAGTCATTGCGATGTCGATGAAAGATGTTTCAGCAGGCAAAGCTTCTCGCTTGAAACCAGAAGAGATGCAAGACTCTCTGAAGAAACTGCAAGATGCGGTGAACCAAAAACAAGCGGCGCAGGCTGATGTGACTTTGGCAGAATCTAAGAAATTTTTGGAAAATAATAAATCTCAACCGGACGTGAAAACCACGGCTTCTGGTCTTCAGTACATCGTTGTTCAAGAGGGTAAAGGAAAATCTCCGACTCCGAAAGACACAGTGAAAGCTCACTACCGTGGGACGTTGGCCAACGGTCAGCAATTTGACAGCTCTTACGATCGTGGACAGCCAGCCGAGTTTCCAGTGGAAGGTGTGATCAAGGGTTGGACAGAAGCTCTGCAACTGATGAAAGTTGGCGGCAAAGTGAAATTGTTCATCCCGCCAGAATTGGGATACGGAGCAGCCGCTCGTCCTGGAATTCCGGCGAATTCTGTTCTGCTCTTTGACGTTGAGCTAGTGGACATTGTTAAAGGGAAAAAATAGCATTGGCCTTTGATTTCAAACTAGATCCATTTGTTAACTTATTGGATCAGATTCAGGAGGCTCAGGCCTCTGGAGTCAAGGAACCAACCGCGATGTCTTTAGCGACATCGACAATAACCGGCCTGCCAAATGTGCGGGCCGTTTTGTTTAAGGGCCTCTTGCGCGAAGGTCTTTCATTTTACACCAACTTCGATAGCCCCAAGGCCCAAGATCTTTCGGCCAATCCTGTGGCCGCAGCGCTGTTCTTTTGGGCCCCTTTGGCGCGGCAGATTCGAGTGTCCGGCCGGGTTGAAAAGCTAACCCGGGCAGAGTCCGAAGCCTACTTTGCCTCTCGTGCGCGACTGAGTCAGCTAGGGGCTTGGGCCAGCGCTCAAAGTCAGGAAATTCCTAATTTCGAATTCTTAGAACAGCAGGTGCAGAAATTTGAGCAGAAATTCGCTGGGCAGGTCATTCCCTGTCCCACGAACTGGGGTGGTTTTCATCTGCTGCCATCCAAGTTTGAATTTTGGTTTGGACGCGAAGGGCGTTTGCATGAAAGACATGTCTACGAGCGCACTCAGGCGGCATCGCCATGGGCCCGCAAGTTGCTTTCCCCTTAAATGAAAAAAATTCTTCTTACGGGCTTTGAGCCCTTCGCTGGTGAAAAGCTGAACCCCGCAGAAATTATGCTGGACGAAATTCACCATAGGCAAGTCCACGGAAAAATCCTTCTGCCGGTCTCCTATGAAAAATCTTTTTCTCTTCTTAGTGCTGAGCTATCGCGTGGGAACTATGACAGAGTTGTCATGTTGGGTCTGGCTGGTGGACGCGCGAAAGTAGGGATGGAAAGATTTTTGGTGAATTGGGCGGATGCCGAAATATCGGATGCCGACCAAGTGCTCAAGAGCGGCGTTGCGATTTCACCCAATGGCCCGACGGCGTTCCAAACGGAACTGCCACTCGGCGGGTGGTTAGCACGGGCCAGGAGTCTGCAGTTGCCTTTAGAAATCTCTAATTCTGCGGGAACTTATGTCTGCAATTATTTGGCTTACCGGGTGGCAGAAAAATTCTGGCCTTCGGGGTTCATCAGTCTCTTTGTGCATTTGCCATTTTTGCCAGAGCAGGTGGTGAGCAAAGCAGACAATCCACCAAGCTTGTCGAAGGTTGCGATGAGAAGCTGCCTTGAATTTATTTTAGATCAGTGAAGCGCTGACGGAGCGATCAGGAAAAACTCAGGAATCTCGGCGTCGAAAGTTTGACCTTCTTGATTGAGCATTTGGTAACAGCCGCGCATGCTTCCCGAAGATGTGGTCAGCGGGCAGGCACTTTCATACTCGAAACTTTGACCAGGCATGATTTTTGGTTGAGCACCAACCACACCAGCGCCGCGAACTTCTTCCACATGGCCTGTGCCATCGGTGATCACCCAGTGGCGGCTCATCAATTGCGCCGGAGCATTTCCGCGATTGGTGATTTTTATTTTGTAGGCAAAGAAAAAGTAACTGGAATCCGGATTGGATTCGGCATCGATGTAGTTCACTTCGGCTTTAATTTCGAACTGAGCCGGTTGATTCAGTGTCGTCAATTTTACTTTTTGTTTTTGCATCGTCATTTGCAGATGAGAGTAAATATTCTAGGCGGGTCAGTCAATCACAGGGATGTTGTTTAATTCAAATATCAAAGGATAGTGATCCGATGGCAACATAGACTTAGCGTCCAGCGTCGAAGGAGGATCCATGGGTTGCCCCAGGTGATCTTTGTATCGATATATCTTGACACTTTCTGGCAGCAAAAGTGGCGCCGCAGCCGGAGACAGAAAACTGTAGTCAATCTGTCTCCCCTCGACGTGCGAATGCCGGCCCACCTGGTAATAGGTGGCGCAGCTTTCCGGCGGCAAATTGGCCAGCGCACAGACATCTTTGAGTTGGGTGGAATCATAAATGGCGCGAAATTCCAAATCTGTGTTTCGCTGGCTGGCATTGCCGTTGAAGTCCCCCGCAACGACGATGGGAATTTTTCCCTGCCATTGGTTTTCAAAGCCCAAGTAAATATTCACTAGTGTCTGCAGCTCTGCCTGTCGGCGTTCCAAACCATTGGCATCGATCCCATCCGGATCCAATCTTGATTTTAGATGCGCCAGCAAAAGCAATAAAAACGGTCGACTGCGGTCTTTGGTAAAGAGGTGAAGCTCGGCCACATCGCGAGAAAATTTGTGGCTGGCGGGAATCTGAGCAGACTCTTCTTCTCCGATTTGCAGCGAATCTTTTTCGTGGGCGTAAAGAAAATTGATCGGGCGATTTTTATTGGAAACCAAATCGAAATAAAAACCCATATTTTTTCGGATCAGATATCCGACATCAATATTTCGGTTAGAGTTGCCCTCGATCAGCGCTGTGGAAAACCGGTCATTTAAAAATAGGCGATTGAAGTTGGACAGGCTTTCTGACCCGCCAACTTCGGCCAGCATGATGATGTCCGGATTCACTTCTTGAACAATTTTGGCCAAGGCTCGACACTTCCGCAGAGGCTTGTTATCAAAAACGGAGGTCGACAGCTTCTGCCAGGCCTTTTCGTCCAGCTCTAAATGGGACTCTTGCAGGGATTCATCAGAAATTAAAAACAGATTTTCGGCATTCAGCAGCATGATTTTTAAATTCAACCCCGCCGAAGGCGCGACGAGGTTGGTCGAGTCTGAAGAGTTCGCTAAGGGATTCATCAAAATATAGTTTACGAGAACCGGCATTGAGGTGTCTACTCATGTCTATGGCAAAGAAAAAAAATAGTCCGCTTCAGGTCGAGATTCCGTCTCTCATTGAGCAAATTCGCTTCACTTCCGGATCTAAGGGTTCCTCTCAGGCGTCAGTGGTGGGCTCTGTTTTTGTTCTAGGCGTTGACGATCAAGCGCAGGTGCAATCATTGATCCGTCGGCATGCACCGCGATGGCAAAGCAAGTCTTTGCTGGCCCAGGCCTCGAAGGAAGTGGTGCATTTTTCTGGCACTCAGGGCCCGGTTTGGATTTTTTGTCGGCATCCCCACAAAGGACCAGCGTCCCACCATGGGCGGCTAGAGGACTCTGACTATTCCTGGCATCGTGATCAGTTGGGAACACTGTTGGGTTTTTGCAAAGCTTATCAGGTCGGTCGACTGAAGCTGCAATTGATCTCCACCAATGACTATCAAGACAAGGGCGTGCTGGTGGGGCTTGAACTATCCGCATACTCCTATAAAAATGTGGTGGAAGAAAAGGGGCTCACAGAGGTGCCCGAAATTCTGATTTCTAAGGTGGGCCCAGGTTCTAAAGCTGTGGATCCTGTGGTACGGCAGCAGGCGCAAACTCTGGCCAGTGCCATGAATCTGTCCCGACATTTGGTGAATACTCCGCCGAACCAGCTGAACCCCACCACCATGTCCGAATTCATTCGGCGATCGCTCAAAGAAAGTTCTCAGCTGCAGGTGGATGTGTGGAACGAGTCACGCTTGCAAAAAGAGGGCATGGGCCTGCACCTGGGCGTGGGTCAAGGATCACCCACGCCACCGTGCTTAGTGCACATTCGCTATCGACCCAAAAAAGTGAAAAATTTGAAGAGTAAAAAACCAGTAGCTCTGGTCGGCAAGGGAATCACCTTTGATAGTGGTGGTTTGGATATCAAGCCATCGTCCGGCATGCGACTGATGAAAAAAGATATGGGTGGTGCAGCGGCGCTGTGCGGGGTCGCCCAATGGCTTTCAGAATTTAAACCCGATGTCGCCGTCGACATCTATTTGGCCTTAGCAGAGAACAACGTTGACGGCCTGAGTATGCGCCCCAGCGATGTTCTGATCGCCAGAAATGGAATGAGTGTTGAAATTCACAACACCGATGCCGAGGGTCGGCTGGTGTTAGCGGATGCTTTGGATGTCGCCGTTACTCAGAAGGGTGAGAATGAACCCGAGTGTGTTATCGATGTGGCAACGCTCACTGGGGCCATCAAAGTGGGATTAGGTGCGGACATTTCTGGCCTATTTTCTAATGATGACAAGCTGGCAGAAGCACTGTCTAAGGCGGGTTCCGATATGGGTGAACCCAACTGGAGAATGCCCCTGTTTTCTCGCTATGGGCGGGGCATGGATTCAGCGTTTGCGGACGTGGTCAATGCCACCGAAGGTTTTGGCGGAGCCATCACCGCCGCACTATTTTTGGAAAAATTTGTGCGTTCCAAATCTTGGGCCCATTTAGATATTTACGGTTGGAATGAGCGCGCGACAGGGCCGCTCACGTTTGCGGGCGGCAATGCTCAAACGGTACAAACGCTGGTGGAGTTTTTGTCCAACCGCGCTTTAAGCTTTCCGCGATGACGGTTTTTTACTGAGGTTAAAAAGATTTTCTTTTTTGATCATGTCGACCACGGAGGGCGGTACCAACTTCAACCAAGCGGTGTCGCCATTTTTGATCATCTGAATGATTTTTTCAGAGCTGACAAATTCAGCGATCTCTTCACAGTCCGCCATATCTACGACCCAATTGCGCTCGACAAAGTACTTATAAATCGACTGCAAGGCCGTCGATGGTGCAAAGGTTTTTGCGGTCATGCACGAATTTTCAGTTTTGTTGGGATAAACAAAAATTCGGGTGGAGCTGTCCAGTAGTTTACCCAGGCCTTCCAGAATACCGCCGTCTAAGGTTTCGTAAAACTTCTCGTCGAAGAGTTTGTCCAATAGATTAGCGCCAATGATCATGGCGATAGGTTCTTTCGTGTATTGGCGAAGATATCTTTTCAAGGTGAAGAAACGCAAAAAATTGGACACCAAAACATGATTTCCGGTAGAGACCAGGGCTCGCACCCGATCCAAGAAATCGCCCTCGTCAAAGCGACCTTGCACTTGCAGTTGATTCATCGTCACTTCGAACATGGTCAGCGGAGCTTTAGCTTTAGGAAAGGCCGTTTTGAACGAGTCCTTTCCCCGCGAGAGCAAATCCAAATGTGAATTGGTCACTGGTCGGAAGCTTCCGCGCTCGACGATGATGGGACGATCGTAGACGGTGTCAGCCACGGTCACGATGTCACCATCGGGTGAAAATAGCACGGCCTCGGCTAGGCCTCGGCGAACCAATTCTAAATTCAGTAGATGTGTGTTCAGAAAGGTCACGTCCGGTCCGGTGGCGCGAATCATATCAATCACCACTTGTCCGTCTTTGATGTCCTCTGTTAAGTGGGCGATGAAAGAACTGATATCTTTGAATTTGGTGAATGCCGCAGACACCAGGTTGACACCAAGAATACCCATGGCTTCTTGCTGCAGGAGTCGATACCGATCCGTCATGCGACAATGAACGACAATGTCGTTCACCGCTCCATTCGGCTTAGTTTGAAAGCGAATTCCCATCCAGCCATGGGGACGTTTGCCCTGATCGCCGGTCGCCACGGTATTGGCGAAAGCAAAAAATGTGGTTTGAGCGCCCCGCGCTTGGCTGAGTCTGCGTTGCAACAAACTGAATTCCTTTTCCAGCATCTTCAGCAGACGGGACTCGCAGACATAGCGACCATTGGCCTCTTTGCCGTAGATTTCATCGGAATAAATCATGTCATAGGCAGAGATTGTTTTAGCAATTGTTTGTGAGGCCTTGCCAGCATTGAAAAAATAGCGGGCGACTTCTTGTCCGGCACCGATCTCGGCAAAGGTGCCATAAACCATTGGATTTTGGTTGATCTCTAAGGCTTTTCCCAGTGTGCTGCTGTGGTTATTTTCCACGTTAGACCTCGTCGTGCTTGTGTTCAGCTTTGACCCATCCAGTGATGGCCAAACTCATGGCTTTCTCAATGGGAATGTTCACGTGAATGACTTGCGATTTTGGAACTAAAAGCGTGTATCCACCTAGGGCATAACTGAACGGAAAATAAACTGCCACCTTATCCTCTACGGCATGGCCCAACTTGAGTTCTTCAAAATGTTCGCGCGTGATCAAACCTAGCTGCAGATGTCCAGAAGGACTGAGTTGAACAAAAACCACCTGCTGAGGATTTTTTTCGTCTTTGCGGGAAAACAAGTTCATCAGATCTTTGAGCGGAGAGTAAATAGCTCGGATGAAGGGCACGCCTAAAAGTTTCAGTTCGGCGAAGGCCAAAAATCTTCCGATGACGATGTTATTCAACATCAGTCCGAATAAGAAAATCAAACCGACAATCGCGACTAGGCCCAATCCAGGAATATAAGTGGGAAGCAATTGGCGTAGGATCACACCCAGCATTCCATCCAAAATGACGATGGCAGAGTACAGGATGTAAATGGTTACAGCGATAGGTAAAAGTGTGATTAGGCCACGGAAGAAAATTTTGCCCAAAGATGTCATATTTTGAGTCTAAAAAAGTTCGACACATAAGTCTCTCTATTAAAAGCGCGTATTTTGATAATGGAACAAAGGACCTGTCTTATTTTGAGATTGTATTTCAAAGCCTTTATGGAACTAGACTTTCATCCGATATAGTCATTGTATGACCAAACTACTAGCCATCGTTAGTCTGATCTTAATGCTATCCTTTGCAAGCCAGGCCCAATACACCAATGCGCTGAGTGTAAGCTCGGAAACCGTTCCTGGCGAGCTCGTGGTGAAGTTCAAGGGTAAATATGGTGATCAACACACCAAACGAATGCAGGCGAAGCTCAAGGGGCGCAGTCGCTTTCATCATTCCATGACCGGAATCAATATTCATCACTTGGTTGTCACCGACGGTGAGAGCGAGACCGACTTAATCGCCGAGCTCAATCAAAGCGGGGACGTCGAATACGCCGAACCAAATTATGTGATTCATCTTTCTCAGGATCCTGGAGGTGAAGGACAGATCTTATCGGCAGGCGACGTACAGACGATGTCTGCCGGAGGAGGCGGATCTTATTCTCAAGATTCAGCCAATGTCATGGTCACTCAAAGTTGGGCCTACGCGACCGCCAAAAATAAAGTGGTCGTTGCCGTGTTGGACACCGGGGTTGACTACAATCATTATGTGTTGACCGGCACCGCAGGAATTTGGAGCAATAAAAATGAAGTCGTCAATGGTCTTGACGACGATGGCAATGGATATGTCGATGACGTTCGCGGCTGGAATTTTGCGTATGGTAACAACAACCCTATGGATGACAATGGGCACGGAACTCATGTCTCTGGGATCATTGTGGGCGTCGGACAGAACATTTTTTCTGGCAGTCTTTCGGCCTCCAATATTCAGGTGATGCCGCTGAAATTCATGGACTCTTCAGGGACAGGATCCACGGCGACAGCAGTGTCTGCCGTTTACTATGCTGTGGCCAACGGAGCGCGGGTTTTGAATAATTCTTGGGGTGGTTCGGGCTATGCTCAATCACTCAACGATGCTTTGAACTATGCATATAATCATGGAGTTTTTATCGCTAGTGCTGCGGGAAACTATAGCACCAATGATGATTCCAGTCCGCTCTATCCAGCAAGCTTAACCATTCCCAGTATGATCACAGTGGCGGCCACAGATAACTACGACAATTTAGCAGGATTTTCTTCTTACGGCGTCGGCAGTGTGCAGGTGGCTGCTCCGGGTGTTTCAATTCTTAGCACCTATCCTGGAAATAGTTTTGCTTATTTATCCGGTACTAGTATGGCTTCGCCGTTTGTGGCGGGATTGGCGGCACAAGTTTTCAGTCAGGCTCCGCAATTGACGGGCTATCAGGTGCGACAAATTATTGTGGGCTCTGTTGACGTGAAATCCGCATTGGCCTCGGCGGTTTCTTCCTCGGGTCGAGTGAATGCTTCGACTTCGGTTCAGGCTGCCGTGGCTGCGACCAGCACTCAGGCTTACCAACCTGTTTTTGCTGAGGTCATTCCGGCTGGAGTTTCTACCGGACAAAGCCAAACATCTTCCGCCGGATGCGGTACGGTTTCGATCTCGACTTTGTCTTCGGCATTTTGGTCCAAGGGTGGTGGTTCTGGTGGTTCCAGCCCCGGGGCGCTGGGCTCTGTTTTCGTACTTCTATTTTTGCCGTTGGCCGTATGGATGGTGGTGCGTACAAAATGGGTGACGCCTTCGCGTCGCAGATACGGTCGCTTCGCCACGGATTCCGAGGTTCGCGTTTATCGCGATGGTCAGGAGCTTTTGGGTCGATTGTCCTCGATCAGCTTGGGTGGAGCCGCATTCAGTGCCCAATCCAATCTGAATAAGGGCGAGCTTGTCACTCTTCAAATCGCCATTCCTTCTCAGTCGAACTCTATCGAAGTGATGGGTCGGGTGGTGTGGAACGATGACAACCAATCTTATGGAGTGCAATTTGGTCCACTGGGAGATCAGATCATCGATCAACTGAGGCAGTGGACTCGGCAATTGGTGACTGAAGACTGATAGGCGTGTTTGTTGTTCGCAGAAAATAAAAAAGGAAGCCGAAGGGCTTCCTTTTTTGCTTTAGCCTGAGGCCAAAGACTACATTTTGCCGCCGCCAAACGGAAAGGCAACCATGATCGACAACAGAGCACTATCAGTGAAGCTAGTGACAGCTGAGGTCTGCACGTTGGTATTTGTTTTCGTTTGATATGCCGTGGGAGTTCCTGGCACATCATACAATGCGTTGATCGCAATATGATTGTGAAATCTCCAACCAAAACCTGCCTGCATTCCTGTGTTGGTCACCGACGTCAGATCATTCGCGCTAGCAGTGGTCGCCGGAGTATTGGTGATGTTATTCATGAAATCATAACCCACCCATACTCTGAAGCCCTTGGGATTTTCGTATCCCACAATAGCTGCTGCCGATGTTCGTGTGAAGGTATCATTGACGGATGTTGTCGGTGTCACGCCTGTGAAGGCACCACTCATGTACACTCCGCCATTAATACCAAACTGAAAACCGTTGGCCGCCATATAAGCCACTCTCAACATCACTGGATATGATGCTTCTGTGTAGCTGAAGGTAGTACCTCCATTTTTATATTGGTATGCCGTGGAACTAAGTCCCTGCATTCCAACTGCTGGCTCAATCAGGAAACCTGCATGGGCGACCATGCTGACTCCGAGAGTGGCAATCGCGATCATTAGAAACTGTTTCATCTTATGCTCCTTTCGGGTGGTCCCGTATTAATATTCTTACCTCTGTGATTATGATCGGTCATTGGACGATCTGTCAAAAGGGGGATCCCGACTAAGGGCTGGTTAATCTGTACCTCTATCAAGGCTGGATTTAGGCCTGTGATTTTTAGTCCACATGGAATATTTATGTTTGCGCTACAAATGTGAAGATAAGTTTGAATTTGTGAAGACCTCAAGCACTTGTTTGGTCTCTCCGAGCATTTGCACCTTGCCGTCCTGTAACCATAAGATGCGATCACACTTCTTCAGAGTCGACAAGCGATGCGCAATGATCACCTGAGTGCGGCCGGCAAAAAACTCTTCGGTGGCTTTGACCATGATCTCCTCAGAGCGAGGATCCACTGAGCTGGTGGCTTCGTCCATGACGACGATGGGAGACTCTTGCAGCAGGCAGCGTGCCATGCAAATCAGTTGCTTTTCCCCCAGGGAAAGATTTTTCCCCTTCTCTTCCACCAGCATTTGCACCCCTTCTGCGTTCGCCCATTCGTCCAGGCCCACTTTTTTCAAAGCTGCGTAGATATTTGGGGTGGGAACTTCAGGGGAACACACCAGATTCTCTAACAAACTGCCTTTGAACAGGATAGAGTCCTGAGAGATAAAACTAAGGGATCGTCTGAAGATCTCTAGATCTACTCCATTTTCCGCGGGTCCCAGTCGCGGTGCTTGTCCATCAATCAGAATTTGCCCCTGAGCCAACGGGTAGAGATAAAAAAGTGCCTGAATCAGGCTGGATTTACCGCTGCCGGTGCGACCGACGATGCCGAATCTTTCGCCAGCACGAATCTCGAAATTCAGGTCGTTCAAAACGTAGGGTAGATCGTCAGCATACTTGAACCACACATTCTGAAAATCAATTCGGGCCGATGGACTTTGAGTCAGCCGTTCATTTTGCGACTTCAAGTCTTCCTGAGGGCTTAGTTTCCACTGTGGTGTGGGGAACTGTGCCTGTGCCGGCAAGCGAGCGCCGGCCTCAACCTCTTTATGTAGGTAATGATCCAGACGTTCGACCCCAATCATAGCCTCTTCAAATTGCGTGAGCCACTCGAAAAACATTTGTACCGTATTGCCGCTCAAAGTGATGAAGCCAAAGGCCACGCCCAAGGATCCGACGCTGACCAGTCCATTTTTTAACAGCGCGTAACCAGCAAATCCAGTCATCAGGAAAAGACCCGCAGTTAGGCTGTTCATCTGAAAAGAGAAAAGCATCACCTGTTTCACCACATGGCGTTTTTGTTCCAAGAAGTACGAATCCAATTTCTTAAAACGATCAGCAAAGGAGGCTTGGCGCGTGAACGAGCGAATGGTGCTGGCGCCCTGAGCAGTCTCTGAAAAATGTGCGATGGACGGGGAGCGACTGGCGGAGAGTTCGCGTCGCGCCGCCCGCAATCGATCGCGATTGAGTCGAAACACCAGATAGTTGAGCGCTCCCGTGAACAGCACGGCTGGCAAATAATAAGGACTGGCCATCGCGATCAGGATGGTCATTCCGATCAAATCAAAAATGATCGAAAGAAATTCGGCCAAAGGTCCACCGAACAGGCGAAACACATTGCCATAGTCGCTCGAAAAGCGAGTGACTATGCGACCGGTGGGATTGCGATCAAAAAAAGCCATGGGGTACCGGGACGTCCGCAAAGTGGTCTCATCATAAATCTGACTGACCGCCTTAGCTGATACAGATGAAAAGAAAATTCGAAAAGCCAGCGTCAGCAAAAATCCGATGGCGGTGAACACGGCCATCAGCTTCAAGAAATCCACGTCGGTCATCGAGCTAAAGAAGGCCGGCAGTGCCCGGCATTGCTGCTCGCCCTGCGGAGTGCAAAAATGGTCAACCCAGATGCCGATGATATTGGCGTTGGACAAAAGAAAAATTCGTCCAGCAAAGCCCAGTAGCAGGCAAAAAGCCAGCCACCACTTGTGTGCGCCGTAGGCAAATTTCAAGGTGGTTAAAACAGATTTTGAAAAATTGCCGCTAAACCGAGACTCTTGCTGAATCAATCGCTGGGTCTGATTCATGGGTTCACCGAAGCCGTGTAGTGGCGGAAATCTTCATTAGTTCGCAGTAGCTCGTGATATTTTCCCTGCGCCACCAATTCGCCATTTTTTAAAAAGAGCACGCGATCCACTTTTTCCAAAACAGTGAGACGGTGGGTGGCCAAGATGCGGGTGCGCTCGCGCCATTCTTTGAGCAGCAGTTGCTCGACGATCTTTTTTTCTGTGTCTACGTCCACGGCGCTGAGGCAATCATCCAAGAGCACAATGGGGGCCTTATAAAAATCCACACGGGCCAAGCTCACTCTTTGTTTTTGGCCCCCGGAAAGATTGACGCCACGTTCGCCAATCTCGGTGTTCAGGCCGTCCCTGACCCGCTCTTGCTCAAAGCCGAATTGCGCATGCGCCAAGGCACGCAATACATCGGTGTCAGAGGTCGAGGGATATTCGTATTCGAAGGCGACGTTCTCGCGCAGAGAGGCGCTCATGATGAAGCCCTCCTGCGGTACGAAAGTGAAAAATTGGCGCAATTGATCGAGTGGAATTCGGCGCACGTCATTTTCACCGATCTGATACTTAGAAAAATGCGCACCAGTTTCAGCCAGCAAACTTAGGAGCAGCATCGATTTTCCGGACCCCACCTCGCCGACGATGGCAAGGAACTCGCCCGTGCCTACCTGAAAGGAGATATTTTTCAATACTTGGTGTCCTGCGATGTTCAGATTCAGGTGATCGACCAGAATGGCTGGATCTGGAGAGCCTAGATCTTTCAGTTTCTGGAACTGCAAAGATCTCGGGACAGCATCTTCATTTTTTAGCTCAAAAAGATTCGCGGCTCTGCGCAGGGAGGATGTGCCATCGAATAAGAAGGTGAAGAACCAAGGCATCTGCCGAAAGGGTTTGGTCAGAAAAACGGCAACCACCCAAAGAAGCGCCAAAAGCGCACCAGGAGTGATTGGCGCGTGACTGGCTTGAATCATCGATAGCAGCACGATCACGTTCAACACAAAGGTGATGGAAGAGGCTATCGCGTTCATGGTCTGACCATTGTTCAGCATGGCCACGCGATTTTGGGTTTCTAGCTGTCGCACGGAAAAAATTTTTTGTTCAAAATGTCGAGTCCATCCCAATATTCGCAGCGTGCGAATATTTTGAATCCATTCGTTGACCAGTCCGATTCGGTCGGCCGCTAGCTTTTTGAATTTATAAAAAAAACGGCTCTGTCGGTTGGCTAGAATTAAATTCATCAGCGCAATCGCGCTGACGACGATCACCGTAGGTAAAATGGGTGTTTGAAAAAGTGCTACGATCAGAAACGGGGTCAGTACCAACGGGAAGATGATGTTACAGGCCTGCGGCAAACTTTGCTCGAGCAGAATGGTCGCGCCCGGCAAATCAGTGGTATAAATGGCCACCATCTCTCCGACAGGGCGGCCGTTCAAAGAATCGGCGCGCAAATCCAGAATCTGATCATACATTCGCTGTGACCAGATTCTTTGCAGGTGAATGGCCTCTGTTGCGCCCAGAAAATTCACCAGCTGTGAACACACCAGCGCTAGCAGAATGCAACCAAAAGACATGAGCAAAAATGCCGACGCAGAACTTGGTAAGACCTGCGACATGTTGGGAAAAAAGTGATTCAGGGCCATTGGGTTTCCAGTGAGCAAATCAATAAATTCTTTTTGAAAGAACGGCCCCAAGATTCCAAATCCAGCAGAGAACGCAGCGGACAATATCATCAAAGCGCGAATCCAATAACGCGTGAAAACCAGCTCTAGAAACATTCGCCGGAATATCAAATTATCATTGGACTTTGGCATGAAGCGTTTTTACACTTTCAAAATGACTGGCACAACAAAAAGAAAAGGTGGACAGCTGGACCGCAGAGAATTTCTGCAGTGGACCGCTATGGGTTCTGCGGGCGCCGCGTTGTCCCCGGTGATTGAAGCGTGTGCGCAGCTGGACCGCTCGATTGTTGGTGATGGTTCGGACGAGACCCAGTCAGTGATGATTTTGGGCGCGGGCATCAGTGGACTTGTTGCCGCACGAGAGTTGAAAAAAAATGGCATTCCATTTCGAATTTTTGAAGGCGCGCAAAGAATTGGCGGTAGGGCCCTCACTTTGCAGGAGTTCAATCCGGCCTCCCAGGCCGTGGACCTGGGCGCCGAATGGATTTCAACCAACGATGAGTTTGTGATCGGACTCTGCCGAGAGTTGAAAGTGGGATTGGAAACGCTGAGCGTGCTGGCACGTTCGCCGCAATTTTTCCAAGGCGAGCAGGTTTCCGATTTTGAATCCACGATCAAAAGCCTAAAGCTGGCCGATAAAAAAATTCTCGAAATGAAAGATCGCCTGAATGATTCCCAGTGGGACGCCATTTCAGCCGAAGAGATGCTGACGGATTTGCGCTCTGCCGTTGATGAGAAAAGTTTTTTGTGGATTCATCGCATGATTCAATTGGAGTGGGGGATTGATGCTGGTGCGATGAGTGCATTGACATTGCTGGATCGTTTTGGCAGCGCCCCTTCGGGTTGGCGTCGGGCTTTGGAAAAGCGAGTTCGACTCACTGGTGGAATGCAAAACTTGGCGCAAGCGTTGTACGACAAGGTGTCCGGCGTGGTGCCCGAAAGATTTGTCATCTTTGATCATAAATTAACCGCCATCAAAAGCAGAGACAATCGCTTAAAAATGGAATTTGAGACCCGCAAAGGTGGTTTTTCCATCGATGCGCGGGTGGTGATATGCACCTTACCTTTTTCTGCGCTTCGCGAAGTCAAAGGCATCGACGAATTGGAATTCAGCCCTTTGAAAGTGAAAGCCATTCAGGAGTTGGGCTATGGATCTCATGGAAAGTTAGCGGTGTCTTTTAAAGATCGCTTCTGGCAACCAAAGTCACCGATATGGACGGGAAATCTGAAGAGTCAATGGATTTGGGATTCGGGCTCTGGCAGCAGTGGAAATTTCGGTACACGAGGGGTTCTGACGGCACAGCTATCTGCAGATCAGGGACGCAATCTTGGTCCTCAATCCATGTTGGATTTCAAAGAAGATTTAAAAAAAATAAATAGTGCGGCCAACAGCGAAGAAGAAAATTCTCAGATGATGAATTGGTCTTTGAATCCTTGGAGCCGTGGGAGCGTTTCCTATTTCGCTCCGGGACAGGTGCACGCATTCTCGTCGACGCTGGTGAGCCCCGAACGTCGTGGAACATTTATCTTCGCCGGAGAACACACTTCGTTGAGCTCCATGGGAACGGTGAATGGCGCCGTCGAAAGCGGCATTCGCGCCGCGATTGAGGCGGCCCGTTTTAAAAGCGACTTTGGCAACAAATTCTAGTTCCGCCAGCCAGCCGCAGGAACTGCGGCGTTTCGCCAGCCAGCCGACGGTACGGAGGCGTTTCGCTTATTGATCCGACGGAAAAATGAATTCGTAAACGTTGCGAGTGCCGTTCATATCATAAATTCGAATCACCGAAAGAGCTCTCCACTCACTATGGATATCGGTCAGATTGGCATCTGATTTCAGATCCGGTTGGCCCACGCTGGCACCTTCGATATCGGGATTGATCCAGGTGAAGGTGGGTTGCTGATGTATAACCAATACGATGCGATTGGGTTTTTGAAAGCTCACGGGAATATTTTTAGGGCTAGTGAGCATCAAAGAATCGCCGGAAATATACAGACTAGGAATTTTTGCAAAAATAACATCGATGTTGAGTTGATCGTTTGAAAAGGAAAAGTTGCCATCGCTGATGCGGGCGAAATAAGCCGTTAGATACATGCCTTTATATTTCTTTGCCAGGCCAGAGACCTTTACATCGGGATACACTCGTGTCGGGATTTGAGAATCCGTCAGCGCACGACTATTCTGAGGCACCAAGATCAGGCCCAACAAAAAGACCGGGAAGAGTAAGGATGAGATCAGTTTTTTCATGGGTTCGCTCCCTGTTTCGCAGTGTTCGTAGCATAGTTTAGATACAAGACCAAGTGGCCAGTGGGCTCCATCACTAAATCGTAAACATCCAAGCTCACGCCTAAGATCGCGGGCACCGGAATACTTCCTGGGATAGAAACGCCCGTGGTTCTCCAGGTGGCCGCCTTCTCCGCAAATTGTGACTTCAAGCTGTCCAGCACTGTGCCACTGAAAAATTTTCCAAGGCCAGTGATGTTGTCCGAATCAACGATGATGCTATCAGGGTCCACATCCCAAAGATAAATGGCCAGCGCTTTACCATTGGCGGTTTTCGCAATTTTGACAATCATGCTCATCTTTACCGCAAACTGATCTTGCAGAAACAGTTTATTTTTTCCAGAGACCGTTCCCTTTGGGACGATCACGGCCAAATCCAACCGAGCAAATGTTTCACCAGGGATATGAGCTGATGCACCGCCGTTGAATTGGAAATTGCTCACAGGCCGAAGCACTGGGGCCTGGGTCAGCTGCAAGTAGCCGCCGTCTCCGGCGTCACTACTGCCTTTGATGGCGACCTTAGAGAAAAGGTGACGCTCAAAGGACAACTGCAGCATACGATTGATCATGCCTTCGTCCAAACTTAAACCGATGTCGTAAACTGTTCCGGGAAGCGCGTTCATTAATGCTGGTTGCGGAGCCGCAGAGAAGGCCTTGGGCAAAGAATTGGGGTTTAGGGGGTCTTCCACAAAGGTGTTCATATCTACGATGAGACCATTCTTTTCGCTGATGCCTTTGAGTTGTAAGCCCCAAAGATATTCATTGGCTGAACCAGGCGCCGCTCCGGGCGCACTCATTGGCTTGATCTCTTCCAAGGCATGCACCAGATATTGCTTGGCTTTGTCATTCAATAATTGCGGCACCTGTTTGGCTGCGAAATCATGCACGTATCGTCGAATGGCCAACAACATTGCCGGTACATTTTGAATGAAATCGTTTTCCAGCTTTGCTTCGTTAAAGGGCATCACCTTGCCGTTGATCACCAGTTGAATTTGCGGAACGATCAGCTTCCCGTAGTTCAACTCCATATCAATTTTATCCACATTGTCTTGAACGTTGACTGCTTCGAAGCTAGGAATTCCCTGCGAATTCAAGCTGACATAAAAAGGCATGCGTATTTGCAGCGGTACTTTGCCGCCGGCCACTTTGATTTTCACGTCGTTAAATCCGACTTGACCGTAATCGGGATTGTTCTGATCCCATGCGCGCACCTTGGATGCGACCACATCCAGTTCTTTGATATCGACTTCGACGACCAACACAGCTCCGTCCGTTTTTCCCAACCGGTGGAGAAGGTTCTCATCAGTTGATATGGCGATTTTGTTGAACACGGCCTGGTAGCCCGAGTTGCCAATCTCCATGGCCGGTTTCACATTGGAAAGCGACAGGCCGATGAACCAACTTTTCAAAGCATCGTGGATCGTTGCGATGAGCCTTTTCGTCTTTGCCGGAAAGGGAAGATTGTCCAAGTCGTAAGATTTTGTGGACTTCCAATGGATGTCGGCGAAATAGGCCTCGTCCAGAGACACTCCCATGTTGTTGAGGATGTCATCCATCTGATTCTGGAAATATTCTTGCCCTCGAGGAGTGACTTCCAGTTTGATCGCGTCGTTCATATAGTGCTTTTCTTTGACAGTAAGGGCTCTGACGGTCGGAGTATCCGCGGCATGAGACACGAGCGGAAATCCCAAGCTCAAAAGAGGCAATAGCCAGCGAGCTAAAATGGTCATGGTTTTGGGCTCCTCTATGAATAATTGGGGGAACGAGCATCTCCTTCCTATGCAAACTGGGGTCCGTCATGGCCGGCAGCAGGGCGTGCTCTGGCCATTTACAGCGGCTGGACTTGTAAATAAATTCAGGCTTGTCAAAAAATTCAACAATTGTGGACAGGGGATAAGCCCTCTGCTAGCTTGCGGTGCATGTCTCATCGATCAAAAAAGAAATCAGACAGTTCTCTAGAGCCTCATGCGATTCTTAAGCACGTGCGCACCGGACCCATCTTAAAAACAAGGCATTCCGACGCCGAAAAAATGGCCAAAATTGCTAAAAATTTTCGGGAAATTATGACTGTTTTGGGTCTGGACTTGGACAACGACAGTCTGCATGGAACCCCAGAACGCATTGCTAAAATGTACGTGAACGAGGTTTTTTCCGGCCTAAATATGGAAAATTTTCCGCGCATCACGGTCATCGAAAATGAGATGGACTACGACCAAATGTTAGTGGTCCAAGACATCGAAGTATTGAGTGTTTGCGAGCATCACTTTCAGACCATCGACGGCCATGCCACCGTAGGTTATATCCCCAATCATCGGGTGATCGGCCTTTCGAAAATCAACCGCATCGTGCAATTTTTCTCTAGGCGCCCACAGGTGCAAGAGCGCTTGACCAAACAGATCGCCGACTGTCTTGAATACATCCTGGATACGAAAAATGTAGCCGTGCATATCAATGCCCGACACTACTGTGTGATCGCTCGGGGAGTGGAGGACAGTCACAGCGCCACCGCCACTAGTGACTTGCGTGGAGCGTTTAAGTCCAACCAGGCCACACGCACAGAATTCTTAGCTCATTGTACCACTCGCTATGAAGGCCCCTAATGCGATTGTCCACCCGAAAACAGTGTAAGGCTCTGGATCAAAAAGCCCAGAGCGAATTTGGCCTGCGCCCAGAAGTATTGATGGAGTCCGCAGGTGCTGCTGTCGCCGAAGAGGTCAACACTCTGATAAAAAATAAAAAATGCCGGGTGCTAGTGCTTGCCGGTTCGGGCAATAATGGCGCCGATGGCTTTGTGATTGCGCGGTTGTTGAAGCGAAAAGGCTTTGCCAATTTGGCCTGCGTGATCGTGCGCGAAAAAGCAAGCCCTTCGGGGATTTGGACTCTTCAGCTTTCCAAGGCGCAAAACAGCGGAGTTGAAATTTTGCGCGTCTCTGGCGACCGGATGAAAATGGAAGTGGGAAATTCAGAAGTTATTGTTGAGGCCATTTTAGGAACAGGATTTTCCTCGAGCTTAGATGCTGAGTTATCGGATTTGGTGCAGTTTATTAACTCTAAAAATAAAGTGACCATTGCTGTGGATGCGCCCATTGGTTTGGATATTGATACAGGGTTGGAAAAGCCCAAGGCTTTGCGCGCGACCATGACAGTGACCTTTGGGCTATCCAAGCCTGGATTTTATGTAGCCCGTGGTCCCCGCTGCGTGGGCCAAGTCAAAGTTCATGGAATTGGTTTTCCACAGAAACTTTTACGTGACGAATGTCAAAGTCATTTCGCTTGGGGGGCCCATGCTAGTCGTGAAGCCCTTCCAGGTCGCGATGAGCTGTCAAACAAATCCGATCACGGCACGGTTCATGTGATTGCCGGAAGTTCGGAATACCCCGGAGCAGGCCTGCTCTCTGCCAATGCGGCGGGTAGAGCAGGTGCTGGTTATGTGTATTTGCACGGTGCTACGAATGTCTATCAGCATGTGCAGATGATTCCTGAAGTGATCTTGCGGGATGCCGCCAAATGGGATTGGAAAAGCATCGACAAAAAATCCACCGTCATTGTCGGACCTGGTTTGGGTGTGAATGCGGCGACGGAAACTTGGATTCGCGAGCTGCTCAAGCGAAAATGGGAGCGAGTGATTCTGGACGCAGATGCACTGACCGTTCTTGCGGAAAAGAAAATTTGGCCATTGCCGTCCGAGTGGATTGTAACCCCTCACGCTGGGGAGTTATCGCGGATTCTAGGAAGAACTGTGAAGTCCCTGAATGCGGATCGGTTTGCTGCGGCCATCGAAGCTCAGAAAAAACTGTGCTGTGTGGTTTTGTTCAAAGGATTTCGCACGGTGGTGGCGGATTCTTCCTCGAGAGCGATCGTCATCTTGTCGGGGAATTCGGGGTTGGCCAAAGCCGGATCTGGGGACGTATTGGGCGGATTTGTCGCTGCCTTTCGTGCTCAAGGATTGTCGGCGACTCGAGCCGCCTGTTTGGGCGCGTACCTTCATGGGCGTTTAGCCAACGAGTGGGTGCACTCAGGCAAAGATATTATTTCGCTGCTGCCTTCGGATTTATCAGTGGCTGTGCCGCAATTGATTCATCGAATTCGTTCTCTGTAGAAATAAAAAAGCCGCGAATTTCTTCGTGGCTTTTTCAGTGAACAGAACTGGCGTGCGCCAATTATTTCTGCTTACGGCTCGCATTTTTATTTCTGAGTCGTTTCTTCTTACGCTTGATGCGTTTGACGTGATGTTTGTTCTTCGTGCGTTTTTTCTTCTTAGCCATTTTTAATCTCCTTATTTAGATCCAGATTAGTATCATCTATTTTTCTTCATTTGCCAAGAAGCTGAACACGCTTATAATGGAAGTGATCGTTCTTACGGTCGGGAAGGGGGTGATACTTGGTGAACGCAGTACTTAAAACCAAGATGGAGGTGGTGATTTCTTAGTGGGATTCCATTAGGAAATCATACTTTCCATCGACCTTTTAGAGCCGGCCTTGTGCCGGCTCTTTTTTTGCCTAAAAGGGGTGCGCCTGGTCTTAAGCCCAAACCTCGGACCTTTTTTGGACCTGTCCAATGTCCCAAATTCAGCTGGAACCTCAAGCAGTCCCTCAATTTCCCGATATGATGGAATCAGTTAACCGAAGGAGGTTCCATGAGTCAGTACGATACTGCCGGTCTATTTCAGTTTTTATCTCAAACCCCAGAGCAGGGCTTACGAAAAATGTTGGTGGACCAAAAACCCATCACCGATGCTCACTTCAATTTGTTGCTAAAAGTGGTTCGCGCCGGTGCCGAGGCCCAATTCTGCGAGCACTTCGAAAAAAAGGACTTCCCCAAAGTCAAAATGGGTCCTGCTGAACAAAAAATCAAAGACAAGTTCTGGGACGATTGCATTGCTGCCTGCCTAACCCGCGGAATTCTGCAGCCCAACACTTCGTCCTCCAAAGTGGCTTAGTCCGCCAGCCGGTGGTACGCCGGCATTTCGCTCGCCAGCCGTATCGGCGTTTCGCTATTCGGCGAGTGCCTTCGAAACAATCTCGTAGGTGTTCTTCGACAAACCAGAGGCGATCAGTCTTTCCAAAGATTGATGCGCCTTTTGTTTTTGGGTGCCGGTCAATTTTTTCCACGGATTGAAACATGAAGAGACCCGGGTCGCGACTTGCGGGTTGAGCCGATCTAGCTCTATGATTTTTTCGGTCATAAATGAGTAGCAATCCTGGGTGGGATCATGAAATCGCACCAAATTATTTCCGAATTGGACCAACAGGGAATAAACCCGATTGGGATTCTTGCAATTGAAATCAGGATGATCCCACAGGGCCACCACATTTTTAAAAGTGTCTGCGGCTGTCGAAGAGGCCTGCAGCGCAAACCATTTATTCATCACCAACGCGTCGTTTTTCCACTGAGATTGAAAGAGTTCTAAGGCTTCGGTGCGACGAGTGTTCGTCTGATGAACCAAGGCAGACAATGCGGCTTGCTGATCGGTCATGATTTTGGTCGATTTGAATTGCGCCAGAGCCAACTGGCCGAAATCCAAAAGAGTCAGATACTTTAGCGCTAGATTTTTCAATCTTCTTTCAGCAAAGTCTTTCGGCGACCGTCCAGAATCATTTCGCCCGTGATATTGCTGATAGATTTCTACAAAATTCGAATTCAGACTTTGAGCGATTTCAAGTTCCATTGCCCTTCGTGAAGCTTCCAACGCTGGGGCGTCCAGTTCTGTCTGTAGTTGCAAAAGAAAGCTGTCACTAGGTGGGTTTAAGATCATCGCCTTCAGCAGAGGATCCAAAGGGCCCGTCAAAGACTTCTTGAGTCCGCTAAGAAGTGCCGGGGAGGCTACCAGCGAAACGCCGTGGTTCCCACGGCTGGCTTGGATGAAAAGTTTTTGGCCGGCTTCCCAGCGATTGAAATCGTCCGAGTCGTGACTGAGCAAGTGCAAAAGATCGGCTTCGCTGGCCGCCCAGTTCAAGTGAATTGGCGCTGAAAATTGTCGGTTCAGCGAAAGCACAGGGCGTCCTTTGATTCCGGTGAATGTATAATTTTTCTTGGCTTCAAACAAATGCAATAGGTCCTGATTTTCAGAATTCTTTTTGATTTCAGAGCTTCGAATTTCAATTTCTTTTCCGTCGGCATCCAGAAGGCCGATCAGTAGCGGAATATGGAACGGGGATTTGCTCGGCTGGCCGGGTGTCGCTGCACATGATTGTTCGAGCTGCAGGTGGTACTCGCTCTTTTGCTGGTTGTAAGACTCGCTCACCTTCACCTGAGGCGTACCTGCCTGAGAGAACCAAAGCTTGAACTGCTCCCAGGTTTGTCCATTGGCATCTGCAATCGCCTTGGCGAAATCTTCGATGATCACAGCTTGCCCATCGTGTCGTTCGAAATAGAGATCCATTCCTTTGCGAAAACCGGGACGCCCGACCATGGTTTGCATCATACGAATGACTTCGGCACCCTTTTCATAGATGGTGGGGGTGAAAAAATTGTCCACCGCAAATCCACTCTCTGGACGAATCGGGTGTGCCGATGGGCCCGCATCCTCTTGGAACTGTCGGCTGCGCAAATCAGTGACTGAATCGATGCGCACTCCTGATCGGGAACCCATATCCATCGAAAACTCTTGATCACGAAAGACCGTGAGGCCCTCTTTCAGCGAAAGGTGAAACCAATCACGGAGCGTGACGCGATTTCCAGTCCAGTTGTGAAAATATTCATGAGCGACCACGGACTCGATGGAAAAATAATCGTCATCGGTGGCTGATTGAGCATCCGCCAATACCAGACGAGAATTGAAAATATTAAGACCTTTGTTCTCCATAGCACCGGCATTGAAATCATCGGCGGCGACAATCATGAACGTATTTAAGTCATACTCGCGGCCAAAACGGGTTTCGTCCCAGGCCATCGACTTTTTTAGAGACTCCATGGCGTGCCAGCAGCGGTCCTGACTGCCGGGTCGAGAGTAAATCTCTAACTTCACTGGTCGGCCGGACATAGTGATGAACTGATCTTCGATCTTGCCCAGATTGCCGGCCACTAGCGCGAAAAGATAGCAGGGTTTTTTGAAAGGATCTTTCCACTCTGTTTGGTGTCGTCCATTACCCAGTGATTTTTTCGAAATTAAATCACCGTTGGAGAGCAACACCGGATATTTTTTCTCGTCGGCTTCAATGCGAACTTGAAACTTGCTCATCACATCTGGTCGATCTAAATAATAAGTGATTTTACGAAAGCCCTGGGCCTCACACTGGGTGCACAGCACACCGGAGGCATTGTATAGACCCTCTAAACTCGTATTTTTGAGAGGCAGATTGGTCACGACGGTTTTTAGAGTGAATTCCGCCGGCACATTGAGCACTTCTAGTTCGTGGCTGCGCAGTTGGAATTGATCCGCATTCAGTTTTTTTCCATTCATGGCAACGGATTCCAGTGTGATCTCTTCACCATCGAGCACTAGATTTTGGACCATAGAATTTAGTTTGCGGAACGCGATGACGGAGGTGACTCGACAAAAGTCCTCCTGGATGTCGAAGTGCAAATCGACATGCTCAATGGTGAAATCAGGGCTTTGGTAGTCCTTTAGAAATATTTTTTTGGGCTCGTCGGTTTTCATAGAATGCCAAGCTAGAGAGCTTGACTATTTTCGTCAATAAGATTGGCATAGAGTCATGAGCAACATGATTAAGACGATCACGCTGAACACCGCCAAAATGCCAGAGATGGTGGAGTTTTTTGGTGCCCTTGGTATTCCCATGAAGGCCATGCCTGTCAATAAGGGAACCGTGGCTTACCGAGGAAATTTCAGTGAAGTGGAAATCTGTTTGCTTTCGATTCCTAAAAAAGACCGTTTAGCCACCCCCGATCTTTCCTTCCGACTACAGATAGAAAATATTTCGGATGTCATGGCACGATTGCGAAAACTTCCTCAGGTGCAGATTTTGATGGAGCTTCAGGAATTGCCGTTTGGGAAGATGGCAGTAGTCCTAGACCCCGAAGGCCACAGCATAGAACTCACTGACGCGTGAGCTTTAAAAGCCCGGATCCTTCGTTGTTCGGTCGTTCGCTTGTGCGACGTGCAGTAGCACGCCTCCGCGCTCTCTTCCTCTCGCCTCGGCTGCGGGCTTTTAAAGCTCACGCTCTATCTCGGTGGGATTAGAACTTCCAGGATTCTGTTTTTGAGTTCGTGGGTTCGTCGCTTAGGAATTGCGACTTAAGAAATTTATTTTTCCAGTCTATTTTTATTAGGGCATAGTTGAAGCTTTTGATGGCGGTTCCTACTCTTAGTTTGCTGGCTTCTGGGGGAGTTGGGGATTTTCGGTTGAGGCCTCCGGCGGCGAACTCTGTTAATGATAGGTCTTTACTGAGTGGGAGTTTTCTGGTTTCGCCGAAGCCTGTGTTGGTGATGGTGAAGATGGATTTTTGCTTGGTTAGTTTTCCGTAGATCTTCAGTAGGTCTAACAATTTTTTCTTTTCTTTTGGGAACGCGGGCCAGGCTGACGTACTTTTACTTTCTGCCAAAATAGAATCTGAGGTGACTAAGATGGTTAGGTCAGAGGGCTTTTGAATCTCTGTCATGAGCCAGCTCCATTGTTCGTTTCCTAATAGCGTGCCGCCGTCGACTCCCCAGGATTTGAAAAAATGAGTGTCTAAGAAAATGAGGTGGAGGCGTTGCTGGGCTGGGCCGATGACTATGCCGTGGTATATTCCGCCTTGTCTTGGATCTATGAATTGTGAGTCGCTGAGGTAAAATTTCACGTACTCTAATTTAGCGATTTCTTTGGTGGCGGTGTCGCCCGCGATTTCACCAGAGTCACCGATTCCCCAGTTTCCCAGCAAGGCAAAATGGCTGCGGAAGTGGGCGAACTCCGGCTGCAGGCTCAGCAGACGATAATTGGCTTGAATATCGCGGGCGGTGCCGACATTGGGTTCAATCATGTCACCGGTGCTGATGAATAGATCCGGCTTTTCAGCAGCGATGAATTGCCAAATGATTTCGGGCTTGGCGGGGTTGGCTCTAGAAGAGAACGCCAACTTCTCAATTGTTTTGCTGGGATCTAACAGCAAGGAATTCGCTGCCAGAGGTTCAGATTTTTTGACAGTTCCTTCGAGGGCCTTGACGGCCGGGTGGGGAGTTTTACATCCCACCAAAATCGTCAAAATTCCCAGAATAAATAACCGCAAAATCTTTAGCCTCGTTCCGACATAGGTTTTACATGTCGCTCGCTAGGACCGGTGTACTCTGACAACGGGCGAATGATGCGATTGTTGTTATGTTGTTCCATGATATGGGCTGACCAGCCCGTCGTGCGGGCCATGACGAAAATGGGTGTGAAGAAATCGATTTCAAATCCCATCATGTAGTAAGCAGGACCTGCAGGGAAATCCAAATTGGGATGGATTTTCTTTTGCGCGACCATGGTTTTTTCCAAAGCATCGTACATCTTCATCCATTTTTGTTCGCCGGTGACGTCGGCCATTTTTTGTGCGTATTTACGCATCGTCGGCACTCGGCTGTCGCCGTATTTGTACACTCGATGCCCGAAGCCCATGACTTTTCGTTTGTTTTTCAGTGCATCGATCATCCACTGTTCCGCTTTCGCAGGATCGGCGATTTCTAGCATCATGTGCATGACCTGTTCGTTGGCTCCGCCGTGAAGAGGTCCCTTCAGTGCACCGATCCCACCGACCGTGGCGCTGTAAATATCAGACTCGGTGGAGGCGATCACTCGTGTTGCGAAGGTGGAGGCATTGAAGCTGTGCTCTGCGTACAAAGTCAAAGACACATCAAAGGCTTTCACGATGTCGGCCGCTGGAACTTTTCCGAAACACATGTGAAAGAAGTTCTCGGCCATGGGTAGTTTCGTGTCCGGTGGAATGAAATCCAAGCCTTTTTTGAAACGATAGTCGGCGGCGACCATGGTGGGAATTTTCGCTAACATCATAATGGCTTTATCCAGATTGCTGGCCTTGTCCCAAATTCTTGGATCTTCAGCGCCTAAGAAACTGACGGCGGTGCGAATGGAATCCATGGGATGACATTTTTTCGGCAGCAGGCGAATGACTTCCAGATTGGCTTTGGTGATTTCGCGGTAAGCGCGTTCTTTCTTTTCGAACTCGGCTAGCTGAGATTTGTTCGGAAGTTCGCTGTTGTAAAGCAGGTAAGCCACTTCTTCAAAGCGGCAGTTTTCCGCCAGTTCTTGAACTGGGTAGCCTTTATAAATGAGCGCATTGGTTTCCGGAGTCACTTTGGAAACTGTGGTCTGATCCACCACTGCGCCTTCCAGACCTTTTTTGACATTCATTTTTTCCGGTTCAGCGACGTAATCGGGATTCACCATTTGCGACATATTCTTCTCCTCTGGTTGCTGGAGGTCGTCTGGGACGATCTCCTTTTTTAAACTTTGAAATTAAAAATATTTTGATCAAACTGACTATAATCTTCGTAATGCGTGAGCTCGTACAATTCTTTGCGAGTTTGCATTTGCTCTACCAAGGCTTCTTGCGTGCCATCGGCTTTGAGTTTTTTTAGGCCCGATTCCACGGCCTTCATCGCCAGACGCAAAGTCGTGACCGGATAGATCACCAAATTAAAGCCGACACTCTCTAGTTCTTTGGTGGTCAGCAATTTTGATTTTCCAAACTCAGTCATATTTGCCAGGAGAGGTACGCTCACGGCTTTTCGGAAAGTCTCAAATTCTTTCAGGTCGGCCAAGGCTTCGGGAAAAATCATTTCTGCGCCGGCGTCGACGTAGGCTTTGGCTCTGTCGATGGCTTTGTCCAAACCTTCAGAGGCTCGGGCATCTGTTCGCGCGATGATCAAAAAATTAGGATCCATTTTTTTGCCCTCGGCAGCGGCTTTGATCTTCATGGTCATCTCAGAAGTCGCGACCAAAGATTTTCCGTCCAGGTGGCCGCAGCGTTTCGGGTTTTCTTGGTCTTCCAGGTGACAGCCAGCCAAACCCAGCTCGATGAGTTCACTCACGGCACGGGCGGCGTTCATTGGAACACCAAAGCCGGTATCAATGTCGATGATGGTAGGAAGTTTTGTGGCGCGGGCGATCTGTCGACCTCGGCCGGTGACTTCACTCAATGTGGTCAATCCCACATCCGGATATCCCAGATCGTTGGAAAGCACAGAGCCTGAAACGTAAATTCCTTCGAAGCCGACTTTTTCAATTTGCATCGCCACCAAAGGCGACCAAGCACCTGGAAAACGAAGCAGCTTTCCCGATTTTAGAGCTTTTCTAAATTCAGCCCGCTTATCTGCGGGATTGGTGTATTGAAACAGCATCAGAAAATTCCTTTGGTGTCGCGTTTTCCATTCACCAAAGTGTCCATCGGCAATTGCACATTGAGCTCCAGCAATTCAGTGGCGGTGATTTCCGGAAGTCGTTGCACCAGGCTGATGAAGCGATTGCGCTCATCCTTGGTGATGATGCCTTCAGTGAGTGTGTCGAATTTGCGAATGTAGTCCTCGCGTTTGAACGGGCGGGCACCCGCCGGGTGAGCATTGGCCACGCCCAACTCATCGACGATGATTTCACCATTGGCCATGATGATTTCGACTTTTCCTCCGAAGCGTTTTTTATTCGGATCTTGTTCGTGATACCACTCTGTCCATTGAGGAGCTTCCACAGTCCGAATCTTGTGCCACAGGCGAACGGTGTCTGGCTTTTGCGCCCGCTCTGGAGAGTAAGAGTGCACGTGGTGCCATTTGCCGTCCTGCAAGGCCACGGCGAAAATGTACATGATGCTGTGATCCAAGGTTTCGCGCGAAGACTTCGGATCCATTTTTTTGCGGATCGCCAGATCCAGTTCCGATCACATAATGAGTGTGATGAGACGTGTGAATGACGATCTCTTTGATGTCGTCAAAGTTTTTGATCTTGGTGCGCATGCGCGCAGCCAGATCGATGAGCGCCTGCGATTGATACTCGGCCGAGTGCTCTTTGGTGTAAGTTTCTAGAATAGCTAGTTTGGCTTCGCCGGGTTCAGGAAGTGGTACTTCGTATTTTCCGTCTTTGCCGTCGAGCATATACGCGATCACGGAGTCATCACCTTCGTAAATCGGTGAAGGAGCGCCCTCACCCCTCATCACACGGTCCACGGCCTCAATCGCCAACTTTCCAGAATGAGCGGGAGCATAGGCCTTCCAGCTAGAGATTTCGCCCTTGCGTGATTGTCGGGTGGTGAAGCTCACATGCACGGCCTGTTGAATCGCTTGATAAACGGTTTCAGTCGAGAGTCCTAACATCGTACCGATTCCCGCCGCAGTGGCCGGGCACAAATGCGCAATATGATCTTTCTTATGTTTATGCAGGCAGATGCCTTTGACCAAATTCACGTGCAGTTCATAGCCTGTGACAATGCCACGAAGAAGTTCAGCCCCAGTTTTTCCGGTCTGCTGAGCCACGGCCAGAATCGGTGGAATGTTATCCCCGGGATGCGAATAATCAGCGGCTAAGAAAGTGTCATGAAAATCCAGTTCGCGCACGGCGGTGCCATTGGCCCAAGCGGTCCACTCGCAATCGAAGCGCTGTGAATTGGGCATACCAAAAACAGTGGCACCACTGCTGCGTGGATGCGCAATGGCCATGGCGCGCGCACTGGCGACCGGCCGGCGATTGATCGCGGCGATGGCCACGGAAGCGTTGTCGATCATGCGATTGATCACCATGTCGGTGACAGCGTCATTGATCTTCACTTTGTCGGTGGCGACCGCGGCCATTTTCCAAGCCAATTGATTTTCTCTGGAAAGTTTCTCTTTGGACGGGTGCACGCGCACCGAGTGTTTTTTCATGAGCGATTCCTTTACTGAAATAGTCTTCAGCAGCCTAACTTGAGTCCTGGTAGGGGACAATAGTCCCGTCGAGGAAAACGCGGTCTGTCGAGAATTTTTCGCCGCTCCTGGCCTCTTCAAGTCCAGTCGCAGTTACGTTTCAGCGAAGCCCTCTATAGAATGAGGGCAGGAGTCCTCCATGAGTCGAAGTTGGGTGCTGATTCTGACAACCTTAATGGCCTGTTCCTCTCTGGATTCATCAGTGAGTGAAAATCGGGCGAGAAATCCTGCAGCTGTCGGAGGCGCCTGCCTGCGGCAGTCCTTGGGCGAAGCCACCACGGAAAATCAACCACTGGTGCAGTACAATACCAAGAGAGTGGAGGCTGTTCGTCAACTGCTGAAAGCTCAAATCGACAAGCTGACAGCGCTGAATTCCAAGGATGAAGCCACGGCAAAAAGGCTGGTGCAGCTGCAAGTAAAAATGGATTCGATTTCGAACACGGCCGTGAATTTAAGCGGCGAGCCCAATGAGGTTTCCTGGAAACTTCACGGGGCACTCGATTGGTATCTGACGGATCTGAGTACGGATGAGATCAACAAATCATTGAGCGACGCCGAACAAAAAAATCTGAAATACACACGCGAAACTTTGGCGCCGAATTTGAGCAGCCTGGAATTCTGGATTCCAGAATTTTGCAAGAAGACAACCGGAATTTGAGACCGTCCCGGCTAAAAAGTGCCGATCGACAGATCCAGCGCCAGAGGCGATTCCCCGCGACTACCGATTTGATTCAATTTCCAGCCAATGTCAACGCTGGCAGGTCCCACCGGGGTATTATAGTACGCACCGACGCCCACTGAATGCCGGTAGGAAAAACCATAGTTAAAGCCAGAGATCGTGACGGCGCCACCATCGTAAAAAAGCAAAGTTCCAAAACTGCCTTTGATCGGAATTCGAAGTTCTGATTTCACCAGATACATGGATGCGTCCGTGGTCAAAGGGAAGTTAGTGGCAGTGGCATTCTTGCCCAGCAAATCGGTCAAGTTGGGAAAAGCTTCCTGGGCGGTGAATCCGCGAATGGTGGTGGGTCCTCCCAATAAAAATCCTTTTTGCAGCCAGGGGGTGTAACCCCCTTGATTGGGATCTTCCAAATTTTTCAAATAGCCTCCGCGGAAATGATTGGCCCACACGACTTTTTTGTAAATAGTCATGGTGTCAGTGAAGGCCAAAACTCCGCGCTCGAAGTTCACCGGCGGCGAACTTTGCAGAAGTCCCGGTGCTCCGTATTCCAAATTCAGCCGAGTGAAAGTGCCTTTGGTGGGATTGAGCGGGTTGTCGCGATAATCCAATTCAATGATGGGTCCGGTCGAACCAATCAGAGTTGGATCTTGCGGTGTTTGTCCGATCTGGGAATCCTGAGTTCGGCTCCAATTCCACAGATCCCAGCGGACTAACAAATGCGAAGTGATTTCCTCCTCCAGAGAAAGGATCACCTGCCAAACGTCCTCTGCGCTGTACTTCGAATAATCAGAGACGAAAGTGGCATTGGTCAGCGAAGCTCGGCCTTTCATGCGACTGTCGTTCAGGTACGGCTGTAGGTAACCCACCGTCGCGCGTTTTTCTAGAAAACCAGTTAAGCGCGGGTCAGTGACATTTTCATCAAGATCCGCCCTAGCGGAAAAAGTTCGTGCTAGTCCTCCGAAATTTCGGTAGGCATAGCCGACATAGCCGCGGACCGTGCCGCGCAATTCACTGGTGTATCCCATGCCGGCATTGACCAGTCCCGGATTGCGGTCAGAAACCTTCACTAACACAGTCCTACGGGAAACCATGGTTTTCTCTTCCAGAGTTTTGATATCGACGCTGTTAAAAATTCCAAGGCGCTGAAGGCGGGCGATGGATTCATCCACGTTCGCCGGCGTCAGCACATCCCCCGGCTTGAATTCGAGCTCTTTGAGGACGACATAGTCTTTTGTGAGAGTATTTCCTTCGACCACCACTGAGCCAACATAGACTTTGGGACCTTCAAAAATTTTAAACTTCAAATTGGCCAGAGTGTTATCTTCGTTGTAGCTGACCAACGCTTCTTTTTCATTTTTTTCGTTCACCAGATACATGTCCAGAAATCCCTGTCCGCGATAGAATTTTTTGACGTTCTCAATTCCATCTTCCAGAGCATTGAGTTTCAGTGGATCCAAAGATTTTAATTTCAGCTGTGCCAAAAGCAGCTGTTCGGATATCTGAGTGTTGCCTTCAAAACTGATTTTCTGAATCTGGGTCAGGGGGCCTTCGTCAAAATTGATAGCGATGGTGACGCCATCATGATCTTTGTTGAATAGCGTGCGAACTGAAATGATTTTAGCTCTGAAAAAGCCATTGTTCTGACTGTCGATCACCAAATTTTTGAGCGCCTTATCTAGATCTTCCTTAACGAAATGTTTGTCAGACATCACCGGCGAGGAAAGATCATACAGCGTATTGATGTAGTGTTTTTCGGACTGGGAAAAGCGTCCAGTGAATTCCACTTTTTCGATGTCCACCCTGGGGCCTTCCACCACCTGCACCTGCAAGCGACGATGAAATGCCTCGATGCCCTCTTTGTCCTGCACATTCACTTCTGCCCGCGCATAGCCTTGCGAAATATAGAAAGCCTTGATCTTGCTCGACAGCTCTTGGCTAAGGTTGGGTGACGTCGACTTGAACTCGTTCAGACCCAAAGCGTCTTCGACTTTGTTGAAGGGTAAACGACCGGACTCTGGCGGATCAATAAAATAGGCCTCGGGATGATCAATTTTGAACTCAATGGTGACTTGCGATTCATCTTGCGAAAAAGTCACCGAGGGATCGCCGGTTTCGGCACGGAAATAATTCTTGTTAACGAAATAGTTTTGCAGGTCTCTTTGCATGAGCTTCACCGCTATTGGAGTGAACGGTTGACCTATGTAATCCGAAAGCCGTGATTGCAGCTTTGCTTCAAGAGCCTTATTGCTGGTATTGATTCGAATATCGGCAAATTTTGATTGCACGTGTTCGCTGACTTTGACGCTGACATCATAGTCGGAGTTGTTCACTGGTACGAATTCCAAATCGATCACGGCATTCATAAAACCTTGATCTTTGTAATAGGCCTGCACTTTTTTTCCGGCCTCTAGCAAAGTTTCCGGTTCAAAAGAGCCCGACTCACTCACGCCGAAAACATTTCTAATCTCGGTGTCGCCGATCGAGTTATTTCCCTTCAGAAGAATCGAGTGAATTCTTTTGGTTTTCCCGGCAAGCAGAGTAAAATGCTCTGCATCGGCTGAGGTGTATTGGGCCGAATCGAAATTTCCACTCTGGATCAACCAGCGAAGAGCATCTTCTAAATCACCGCGCGAGAACTCTGGGCTATTCAAAGCGGGCAGTGCTGTCAGTAGTCCCTGTGTCGTCGGTTGGTCCAAGGCCTGCAAATCCAAGGTGCGCGACCAGGCCATCGGCGCCAATTGAAATAGTAATAAAAAAAACATGATTGATTTTGCCAAAGACTACTTAAACTCCTGCTTGTATTCTAAATCAATGCCAAAAAAAGTCGTGGTGGGCTCTATGTTGTTTGAAACCCCGGACTGGGCGGACTCAATATCCTCGTAAGAAGTCGACAAAGAGACATTGGGGTTTAAGCTGTACTTCACCTGAATATTCTGGGACTCCAAATCGCCAGTGGTTTTAGTGCCTGAAAACACCAGACGGTCATTGATCTTTCGTGAAATGGTGTATTTTGAGATCGCCATATTCTTCGTGTCGTCGTATTGCGAAGAAACTTGCACGTTGAACTCCAAAGCTTTTTGCGCACCCTTGGTGATTTCGTTAACCGCTCCGGCCAGGGCCTGAGTGGTCAGCGCCCCTGAATCGCGCCGCTGAGTTCCGCCATTGTCATCCAAGCTTCCGGCAGTGATTCCCAGCGCCAGAAGCGAGACAATGTCTTGATAGGCCAGCGGAGGTTGGCTGTCCAAGCGGATCAGCGGGTTTTTGGCCACACCTTGCACGGTCAAATTAATATCGTAGTCATTCACATGAGATCTTGCTGCTATAAATAGCTCTGGATTGATCTCTTTAGGGTTGTTAAAAGTGATGGTGCCATTGGTGACGTCAAAGTCCTTGTCACGAAAGGCGATTTTAGATCCAGGTTCCATGCTGATTTTACCGGTCAAAATGGGCGAGGTCGGACTGCCTTGAACCAGAACATTGCCAGTCAAACTACCGTCCATCAGAGAGTCTTTGATGGACAGAGGTTGCTCCAATAGGACTTGCAAGTTCAGCGTGATCGGTTCGAATGTGTTCTGCAGCAAGACTTTAGGCAAATAAGAACTTTGCTTGGCATCGATGCCACCGGCGGATTCGGTGAAGTCCTTGGTGATCAGGCCGCCCGACACATGGTAGGTTCCAGCCAACGTGAATGGAAACCAGTTGCCAGAAAATACAACGTCGCCAGATCCACTCGAGCGAATGTTTTCAGGAACGTTCAACGTGACATTGTCAAAATGAGCCTTGAACAACATCGGTAGATCGCGAATGCCTTGAATTGAAATCGTGCCGTCGCCAGACAAGCTGCCACCGGCCAAGCCCGCCGTCACGTCAGAGACTATGATTTTCGTCTGCGAAAACTGAACCTTCGCATTGAGCTTTTCAAATGTGTGCGGCAGTCCTTTCAGTTTTACAAAGCCGTTGTCTAAATTTCCCGTGCCTAAAATTTCCGGCCGATCTAGGCGGCCATTGATGCTGGATTGTAAGTTCGCAGTGCCAGAGAGCTCGTCCAAGAACGGGAAAAAAACTTGCAGCAGATGCAATTGAATGTTGGCGCGGGCCTTTAAATTGAGTTTTTCCCGGGTGGAGTTGGTGCTGGACAACTCCAGATAAGAGTCATCCCCGGCCATGCGGAAGTCTTTCAGTGTTAGCTGTCCCTTGTCCATTTTGATTTGCATGGGTGCCGGATTTAGCAGGTGCAGGTTTTTACGTTGAAGTTCGGCGCGCATGATGGTGCCTTCGCCGGTGGAAGCGAAAAAACCACCCTTGCCGGACTGCAGATGTAAATCTCCTGTCAGTCCCGCTTGATATTCGGAAAGCAGGGGAGTTCCGCCCATCAAAGTAAAGACGGTGGTGTAGTTCCAGTTGCGTGTGGAAAGATCCAGCTTGAAAGGATCTTGATCGGTCATCGGAATTACGAAGCTGGACACCAGTTTTCCGTCCAGCAGATTGGCGTCACCGGAAATCGTGTGGGCGTTAAAATTCAAGTGTGCTTGACTAGCGGGAAGTTCTTGATCTTCGATCACCAGATTTCTGATGTGAGAGTCAATGTGCACCTCTGGACTCAGAATGCGGCCGCTCAATTTGACATTAGCATCCCATTGCCCAGAAATATTCGGCGAAACGCGGGCGATGGTGTCGCTCTCTTCGATCGTCATTCCGGAAGTGGCCAGCGACACCTGTGCTGTGCCGTCAGGATGGGCGACGCCTTCCCCGCTGATTCTTCCTTGGCCCTTGGACAGCGTTAGCTCTTCAATTTTGACTTCACCATCCTGGGAGTGCACTTTGAAATTGGCAGAGTCAAAATTTTCGCCCGCCAATTGTCCCCGCTGCAATGCTGTGGTGAAATCATAACTCAAATGCGAGAACTCCAGGGGTCCCCAAACTTTGGCTTTGATATCGCCGGTGCCAGTGAGCTCAAATGGAAGAACGACTTTGCGTTGGAATGCCACTAACGCATCAGTGAGGTCCATACCTTGGCTTTCACCAGTGAGAGAAACAGTCTTGTCGTGCAACTTGATTTCGACATCGGCCGTGAGGCGGCTGGCGTTGATGTTGGTGGTGATATTTTCAAAGTCGAGTACGCCGGCCTTGTAGCGAAGGGTCATCTTAGGTTGACCTAAAAAGAAATCTTCCAGCCACACATCCTGGCCATCCAGATCAATGAAAAACACGGCGGCATTTTTGTCACCCTTCACCTGCCCGGACAGTTTGGCTTTGCCCTCCAGCTTCAGGTTCACCAACTTATCCAAGTTTTTAAAATCCACTTCTGGAGAGTCATAGGAAATCGCAAAGCCATCCGCGAATGACACTAGGCCGTCAGCGTGTCCGTCACTGTCACCGATTTTCAGGCCGGCCTCGAACTTCACTCTTTGACGATCGATATTGACGTTGCCGGCGACACCAATTTTTCCCAGTTCGATGATGGTGTCCGTGTCCTCGTAACTAGAGCGGGCTTCAAATGCATCGGAATGGGCCTCGCCTTGACAGGTGATATTGGGATCCGGATACAGCAGACCGCCGCATTGAAACTGTGCGGCTGCCATCAGCTCAATGGGAATTTTTCCGACGGTGAGACCTTTCAGTAGCTGACTCAGGTCCAAAAGATCCGAGCCTAATTTGGTCTTGAAGCTAAGCTCTGGTTTATTTTCTAACCATTTTAGATCGAGCTCAAGCTCAGGTATGTCCACCAGAGCGGCTTCGTTGGTGATTTGAAAGGATTTGGTTTTAAAGCGATTGTCTTTCCACTGTCCCGAGAGCTGAACTTTGCCCACATCAATTTGCGCCACAGTGATTTGATCGCTATCAACCTCAAGATCACCTGTGCGCAAGGCCCCCTTTTCAATCAACACTTCGTTGGAAAACTTCAATGTGCCGGTGAGTGCGGGAATTTTAAATTCCTGCTGCAGTTTTTTCGAAAGCTCCGTTAGATCAGTTGACGTATTGACTTGAACTCGAGCGGTTAAATTATTTTTAAAGTCATTCAAGTCATA
>Ga0206924_1007_pt1 | contig 56242 bp, 56 predicted proteins | sample Alteio_BWOrgHeat_61_FD_152947 | JGI IMG/M metagenome (GOLD analysis project Ga0206924, IMG submission 152947) | Enriched cells from forest soil in Barre Woods Harvard Forest LTER site, Petersham, Massachusetts, United States -... | ecosystem: Environmental > Terrestrial > Soil > Temperate forest >...
ATCCGGCCCCGCAACCATTTCCCAAATACCGGAACTCATAAATTCCTGAATACGAGTTAACCGGCATTCCAGGAGCATACGCGATGGCGAAAAAAAATCGTGAAATCCCCGAAGTAATCCTTGAAGGCGTCATAGTAAAAGAATCGAAGACCCACGGCCTAGGGATATTTGCCGCTCGACCAATTAAGTTTGGTGAGACCGTTGTAAAATGGAAAAAACGAGAGATCAGTCAAACTGAATACGCAGGGTTAACCCACGAAGAGCACGGATATATCGATATTCAAGATGGGAAAATATTTTTAATGGGAGAGCCTGAAATATACGTCAATCACTCCTGCGATCCCAATACTGTTCCTGGGGATTTCTGCGACATCGCCTCACGCGACATACAAACGGGCGAAAAGTCTCAACCGCTCATTTGAAATTTCTGTATTTGAGCTATTATTTCTCATTGTCTGCTTCAAATCGAAAATAAGCCCTGCCCCAAGTTGGTACACCCGTTGCTGTTATCGAGGGCAAACAAAACATGATCCAAGGTGGATCTTGTTCATCACATAGGGGAACACCATGAAAACAATCACCAGTCTATTTTTGGCTTTGTCATTAACCAGTCTTTGCGCAATGGCCGACCTCACACCACCTCCGACCCGAGAAGTCGCGATCAATGTCACCGGGGCCTATGTTCCCGCTGGTTTTGATTCCACCTCCAGTGTCTATGTGGTCACTAACATGATCTTACCCAACAGCTGTTACAAATGGGCGCGCGCCAGTGTCGTGCATCTTCCTGGCAATTTGCACGAGGTTCGCTCTTACGCCAATGTTAGCCAAGGAATGTGTCTCATGGTGCTTATCCCTTTGAATAAGGAGATTTCCTTAGGACAGATGCCTTCCGGACAGCACGTGGTTCGATTTGTGAACGGCGATGGAACCTACGTCGAGAAAGACTTAATTATTCGATAGGCGCTGATTCGGGCCTTTTGTTAACGGGGGATTTGTGAATAAGACTTGTATTTTAATGTTAATTCCACTTTCTGTCGGCTGCTCAAAATCCATCCTGCCGACAGAAACAATATGGACCGATCGTTCGGCCACAACTGCCCCTGTAGAGCCACGGGGCAGTGAGTTCAAAACACAAGATGTTATGTTTATGACCAGCCATGAAACGGTACAGCGTTCTCCCCAAAAGTGGGGAAAAGCTTTTGTGGAGGATTCTTACTCCACAAAAATCTACGATCAGTACGGCAAACTCATTTTTTTTAGATCACTTTATGCTGATGCTGATTGGGCCATGGTCGAAAAACAGATCAATGTTTTGGATCTCAACAAATATCGATTTTTAGAAAAACTCAAAAAAATCGAGCCCAGCCTTAATTCGGCGGCCCGGATTTTTGATCCCAAAGTGATCATTTCACTCAAGTATGGAGTTAAACATCCACTTTATCAAATCGACTATGTGAACGCTGCCCAGAGCGGTGTGTACCGACTCAGAATGGATCCGCAAACCTCAGTGGCGTTGTCCACGCAACTGATCAGCTCATCTTTTGAGCAGGGTCGCGGATTCGTGTTCCCCAATGGACCCAAGATCAGTGACCTCACGGAAGTGACTCTTATCGATATGATCGGAGACGGAACCCTAACAAAAAAATCTCATAAAATTAGCAGTGAATCCCCCGACTCCGTTCAAAATACCCAAGAATTTTTTAAGTATGAACCCAGCGATGCTCGTTTTGACCAAGTGCAAGCATTTTACTTTGTCGATCAAGCTCTGCATTTTTTTCAGAATCAACTTGGGATTACAATTCCATTTTTCATTGAGGTTAAAACTCAAATTGGCAGCCCCGATAAAACCAATGCCATGTTTTATTACGACGGTGTCATTTATCTGGGCACAGGCGACGGAGTGACTTACGCCAATATTATGAAAGATCCTTCCATCGTTATCCATGAAACTGGACATGCCTTGGTGCAAGTTCTATCCAATTTACCCATGGGCCAGGGAGAGGGCGGCTCTTTGAATGAGGCCTTTGCCGATTTTTTTGCGACCTCGTTCTTGAACAACCCCAACTTGGGGGAAGTCGCTTTCGTTAAGGGCCCCTATAGTCGCACTGTCGACAACCAGATGAAAGTTTCAGACAAGAACGGCTCTCTGTATCACGACAGCCTGATTGTCAGCGGTACTTTTTATGAGCTTCAAAAGAAACTGGGCAAGAGTATCACTTTGGATTTGGCCGTGAAGACATTGGAAAGAATGGGTCCTAATGGAAATTTTTCTAACTTTAAACAAAATGTTCTTTTAGCTTTACAGCAGGGCTTCACAACTGAACAAACGGCCACCGTCATAAATATTTTGGCACAGAGAGGCTGGTAACTATGCGCTCATTTTGGGGAATATCATTAGTTTTGATCCTCAGTTTTTCCGCCAGAGCCAGCATCCCATTGACTGGCCTGAACATCGTCGGCTCATGGAAATTTGTATCCTTCCTTTATCAAGGGCAAATGCATCCTCCGCTGGAATCCAATCTGAATTTGATTTTTCAATTCAGCGCGAATGGCCAAGAAAGCCTTTCTTGGACCCGCACCGGGGAGCCTGGATTCTGCCAGGCCGGCGCCACCTACCAAATTATTCACAACCAGTTGCACACTAAAATCACCTCCATCAACCCACAAAACAACTATGACTGCTCTTCCGATCCGGACATGCAACTTGGGAAAGAAAGCATCACTCCCGTTGAACTTCGCAGCGGTCAGCTCTTTTTAAACATAGGCCTCTCAGGAGAGGACCTTTTTTACATTTTTGAACCAATAACCCAGTCTCAAACGCTGAGCACTGAAAGGAACTTATGAAAAATGCACTCGCAATATCGATTCTCTTAATGACCGTCAATGCCTCGGCAACGTCATATCTGGAACCCCTCCTCGGACTGCTCCGTGATGCTCACGGAGTGACCTTTCAGGTTTTCTCTGGTGGATGCACTCACAAAGAGGACTTCGCCGTAAGACACGGAACTTCCAACGGAGAAACCACCGTGGGCTTGTACCGAATCAATCCTGACCATTGCCTGGCCTACTACAGTTACGGCATTCAACTTCAATACAGCTACGAGGAATTGGGAGTCGATCCCTCTCAGCGCTTTAACATTGTCAATCCTGTTAGCGATTGAGTCTGGGTGTCTCTCCCCTGCGGTGAGAGGGGGACATATAGTCCCAGAAAAGAGGCTCCCTGCATCTTAATCTAGATCTTGCTGTGGCCTCTCTTTTGCTTATTTATTTGATCAAAGCCTCTAAGGGAAAGCTTTAGAAAGGAGTTCCAATGAAAAATAGCAGCAACCCCAATAAAACTTTCCCACAGACCTCGCCGAATGAGCTCATGGAATATGTGTTCCAAGATCGTATGGAACACCTCAGACTCCTATCTTCGGCCTTGATCAATGAGATCCACACACCACTGATCATTATTCGGGGTAGGGCCGAAAGTCTTCTTCGTAACCACGGGCAAGACACACAAACCGGCCTCAGAGAAATATCCCAAGAGTGCCAGCATCTTCTCAAATTGCTGGAATCCATGGCTTTCGTTGGCCCACGCTCTGGTGATTTGAAAATGCATAATCTCCCACTTAAAAAGATCGTGAATGACGTTTTGGTGTTTTTTGAAAAGGCCTGTTTGGACAAAGGCATAGTCATTCAATCTGAGATTCCAGATAATATTCGCGTGGAATCCGAACCTGACCGGCTGAAAAATATCATCATTTCCCTAATCAGTAATGCGGTGGATTCTTTTGATAAGGCCGACCCTGACAACGTCCGAAGTATATTTATTCACACCCAGAAAGACGCAAAAAATCTGCACCTGATTGTTTCCGACACAGGTTGTGGGATGTCGCTGCTCACTCAAGCGCGGATTTTTCAGGAAACTTTTTTCTCGACCAAATCCGGAAACCAATCCTCGGGCATGGGACTATTACTGGCGCAAAAGATGGCTCAAGACCTAAAAATTGATATCAACTTTGTCAGCGAAGAAGGCAAAGGCTCTAGCTTCAGTTTGGATTTTCCCCAGAATATAATTACTCTGTAGTGTCTGGCTCGGATTCGCTGTCTGCGTCTGTCACTAGACCGTAATCTTTTTGCTTCCGATACAGAGTTCGACGATTGATGCCAAGAATATGAGCGGCCTTTTCCTTCTTGCCACCCGTTTTCTCCAAAACGGATTGGATGTATCTTTTTTCAAGCTCTTCCAAAGTGGGAGAGTCTTGGGTATTCTCTCCATAAAATGATTCGTGATTCTTTTCATCACTGGAGGGAATTTCATTGGCCTGAATCACGGCGTGACGAGTGAGCACCACCAGGCGTTCCACCAAATTTTCAAGCTCACGAACATTTCCGGACCAGGGCATGATCATCAATTTTTGAATGGCCTCAAAGCTGAACCCCGTCACCAGCTTGTTATTCAAAACAGCATACTTGTTCAAGAAATGTTGAGTCAGTAGTGGAATATCTTCCTGACGATGGCGAAGCGGCGGCACCACAATGGGAATCACCGCTAAGCGATAAAACAGATCTTCTCGAAAATTACCCTCTTGAATGGCTTTTTTGAGATCTTTGTGAGTGGCGGCAACTATTCGCACGTCGATATCTTTCATTTGCGTATCGCCAACAGGCTTGATTTTTCTTTCCTGGAGCACTCGCAGCAGCTTGGCCTGCAAGGCTAAATCAAGATCACCGATCTCATCCAAGAAAAGTGTTCCACCCTCAGCCTCTTCAAAAAGACCTTTTTTCCTTTCATGGGCACCTGTGAAAGCCCCCTTCGCATGACCGAAAAGTTCGGACTCAAGAAGTGCTTCAGGAATGGCTGTGCAGTTGATGGCTACAAAAGGCTTTTTGGATCTTGGGCTTTGATTGTGAATGGCTTTAGCCACCACTTCCTTACCCGTTCCACTTTCACCGGTGATCAAAATATTGGATTGGGCAGGGGCCACTCGTTCAATCAAATCAAAAATGGTTTGAATCGCGGCACTTTTGCCAACGATTTCGTTGCGGGTCCAGTTCTTTTTAAGCTCTGTGGCTAATGTCTTATTCTGTCTTTGCAAGCGTCCGTAACTGACCGCCCGGTCGACCGCATGAGATATTTCAGCCAGCTTAAAGGGTTTAACTATATAGTCGAAAGCGCCCTTGCGAAGGCCTTCGATGGCTGACTCAACACTGGCGTGAGCTGTCATGATGATCACTGGAAGATGCGGGCGCTGAGGCTTGAGCTGTCTTAAAACTGAAAGACCATCCATTCCGGGCATGCGAAGATCCGTCACCACTAGCTCGATTTGCGAAGCTTCGGGACTTGATCCCAAGAGAAACTTCATGGCCTCCAAGCCATCGGCGAAAGCCTTCACCTTGTAGTGAGTTAACTCCAGATGATCCACCAACAGAGATCTCATCTGCGGGTCATCATCTATAACTGCAACGAAGCCTTGTGTATTTTGTTCCATCAGCGAAAACTAACATAAACCATCTAAATCTTGCCAAAAGATTTAGGGATATGAGACAAAATGTCTCATGGAAACCCGCCGCCTCAATGAGGAAATCCTTCGACGCCTGGAGGATCAAAAATTTGCCCTTGATCAGTCGGCCATCGTGGCACAAACAGACGCCAAAGGAACCATCACTTATATCAACGAGAAGTTCTGCGAGATTTCTGAATATTCGCAAGGGGAACTGATCGGGCAAAACCATCGCATCATTAACTCTGGAATTCATACCAAAGAGTTCTTTGCGCAATTGTGGAAAACCATTTCCAACGGACAAGTCTGGCGCGGTGAAATTTGTAACCGGGCCAAATCAGGTAAGCTCTATTGGGTGGCAACAACAATCGTTCCCTTTTTAGATGCGGGCGGAAAGCCTCATCAATATTTGGCCATTCGCCAAGATATCACTCAACTCAAAGAGGCCCAGCATCTCATTGATGAGCAACAAGCGCAGCTAATTGCTAGCTCCAAGCTCTCTGCCATCGGTGAAATGGCCGCTGCCATCACCCATGAAATTAACAATCCTCTAGGCGTAATTTTGGGTCGCTGTGAAATGATTAAAACACTCATGGATCGCGGAAATGTGGATATGGAAAATCTTAGCCGCCTGGTGGACACCATCGACATCACTGGCAAGAGAATTGAGCGAATCGTTAAAAGCATGAAGACGCTTTCTCACCAGGGTGATGAAGATCCGTTCATCAAGACTCCGGTCAAGTCTATTTTACAAGACCTTTTTGATTTGCTCACCACGCGTTTTCGCAATCAGGGAATTCAGCTCACCGTGAATGATTTTGACCCAGCCCTGACCATAGAATGTCGCAGTCATGAGATCACCCAAGTTTTGGTCAATCTCTTGAATAATTCTTTTGATGCCATTTCTGAACTGGATAAAAAATGGGTCCGTCTTGAAATTCATAGCCGCCCTTCTTATCTCGAACTCTCGGTCACCGATAGCGGTTCAGGAATTTCTGAAGCTGCATTGGCCAAACTTTTTATGCCATTTTTCTCAACCAAGAAAGTGCAGTATGGCACAGGTTTAGGTTTGAGTATTTCGCGAAGTCTTATCCAGAGACATCGGGGTAAATTAGAATACGATTCTTTTAGTCCCAATACACGTTTTGTGATCACCTTACCCGTGGTCCAGCCGTCGCAGCAATGAGCTGTTTTGACATCAATCCCTCGGGAATTGGGGCAAAAGTTCCCAAAAATCAGCCCATCTCTAATATACGATAGCTTCAGTTTTGCATCCTTAAAGGGAAACCTTGGAGGAAGCAATGTCTCAAGCCACGCATGATATTATGTCGAAGAAGCTCGTCACTATTCCAATGAGCACTACAGCTTCGAAAGCCCTCCAAGTTATGGAAGAGTGCCGCATCCGACATTTACCGGTGGTCGATGAGATGTCGGATGTGGTCGGAGTTGTAACCAAACAGGATCTGGTCGACAGTGAACTGTTCGTCGAACTATTTATGAGTTCTCCGGTCGAATATTTGGATCAGGGCACTCCTCTTCAAAGAGTCATTTTTAGAATGTTGGAAAAAAAGATCTCTTGCATCCTAGTCGGAAATGACAAAGAGGACGCCATCGGAATCGTCACTACTTCGGACCTGTTGTGGTATCTGGCTTATTTATTAGGAAAAGAAACAGAAGAACATCAAACACTTTGGAATATTGTCAATCTAAGGACCATCGGGGACGTAACCCGCAGTCTAGCAGATATCGGCATTTAGGGGGAAATATGTCTTACATGGTACTTTGGCTCGATCACAGTCACGCCAAGATTTTCAATTTTAAAAGCGAAGAACCAGAGGTTTCTGACTGCCCCAATCGGCATCACACGAATCATCATAATACTCGCCATCAGGAAAATGAAAAGGCAGAGCAATTGAAAAAGTTTTACCATGATGTCCATGATCAGATCTTGGCCGCCAAGGAACTATTGATTGTTGGTCCCGGTTTTGCCAAGAATGAATTCAAAACTTATTTAGAGACCCATCACGCCAAAGGACTTAGTCGGTCCATCATTGGGCTGGAAACTATGGATAAGGCCACGGATGGCGAGATCAAAAACATCGCTAAGAAATTTTTTCATAAATACAACCTCTTCCACTAAGCTGACGAAGGATTCAAACCTATAAATCCTCACTGAAACAGGTGGCAAAGTGGAACTGCGCGAGCCCTAAATACGGAATATTTTGGAGCGATCTATGTCTGAACAAAAATACAATTGTGACCGAGTTTGTCCATGCAAAGATATGACCATGCCCATGGAACTCATCGTGTTGACCGGAGGTCCCGGAGCCGGAAAAACGGCGGCGCTGGAATTCATTCGCAAGGTTTTATGCGAGCACATCGCCATTCTGCCAGAAGCCGCCAGCATTCTTTTCGGCGGAGGATTTTGGCGATTAGATTCTACATCGGCAAGGAAAGCCTCACAGAGGGCCATCTACCATGTGCAAGTCGAAACCCAAAATCTTGTCCTTCAAGAGAACAAATGGGCCATGGGTTTGTGTGATCGTGGCACCCTGGATGGACTTGCATATTGGCCCGGCACCGAGTCTGAATTTTATCATTCCCTGAATACCAATCGTGATGCCGAATATGCCAAGTACAAAGCAGTGATTCATCTCAAGTCACCCAATGTGAAACAGGGCTACAACCATCAAAATCCCATTCGCACAGAATCCGCTAGGGTGGCTGCACACATCGACCAACAAATTCATGAGGTCTGGAAAAATCACCCCAACTATACTGTGGTGAACAGCACATCCGAATTTGTGGATAAGGTCCACAGCGTGGTGGAACAAGTTAGAGCCTTAATGCCAGAATGTTGCCGGAAGCATCTGATGGACACTGCGGACAGCGAAATTAAGAGCGGCACCCATGTTTCCCAATCATGAGCTTTATTTTGTGCTCCTGGCCTTCGTCTCGGAACTTGTGGGGACATTGAGCGGCGTTAGCTCATCCACTCTCTTTGTTCCAATGGCGAAATTATTGGAATCTGTGCCAGTCGTCTTGGCATTAACGGCCTCTCTGCACGTCTTGGGAAATAGCACTCGAACTGTCTTGTATTGGAAGAATATTGACTGGCGAATCGCGATCAAGTTTGGCGTTCCGTCACTCATCATGACTGGTATAGGTGCTCAATATTCAGATTTATTCTCGGAAAGAACCTATTCCATTTTTTGGGATTTTTTTTAATGAGTCTTTCTGTCTACTTCTTTTTTTTCAGTAGTCACAATTTTTTTGCAGGTCGATGGCTACCATTCATCGGAGGCGGACTTTCGGGGTTATTGGCGGGCCTGCTGGGATCAGGCGGTGCCGTTCGCTCACTGGCGCTGACTGTGCTCAACTTAAATCCACTGACCTTTGTGGCCACTTCAACCCTCATTGATTTTGGCAGCGATATTCTTCGCTTATCCATCTATCTAAAAAAGGGATTTCTTGGCGAGGAGCACTTTTTCTATCTCCCCATTTTGATGATTGTGGCTGTCGTGGCTAACTACCTAGCTAAGCGTTGGCTTAAGCACATTCCTCAGGAGAAGTTTAAAAAATTAGTTTTAATTTTTGTATTTGCCATGGGCCTGGTGTCGGTGGTCTCGTCCTATTGAGTCACAAATTCCACATCTGCGAACCACCAACTTGAACAAATATTTTTCCACTGACAGGATTTCCAGAATAAGCCGACTGAAAATCACCCGGAAGAAAATCTTTAGTCACTGAGCCCCCAAGACTAATTTCAGCCGCACCCCACGAGGACATTTTTTGAGTGTATCCCATCGTTGCGGCCGTCACCCACCGCCCCGTATCTGCATCGCCAAAACCTGGGATTTGCAATTCGTTAGGAGTTCTTTGTAGTTCCTCTAGGCGACCCCACACACTATGGGCATCCCTGTGGAGCCAAAACTCCTCGGCGAAAGAATTCAGAGCCGCAGCGTTGTCGTAGCCATTGATCAGACCCCAAATGAGGGCATTGCTTAGCATCCAGCCATTCGCCAGCTCTCTGTCATCGTACACCGAGACCGAATAGCGCCAGACATGATCCAGGCTGGGCTCCGATGGTTCTGGACTTTTCACATAAGCGCCTGAGATCATCGCAAAATCATGCGCAGTGAATTGCTGTGTCAGCCGTGTGGCATATGAGTTGGGAGTTCCCATTGGTAAATCCACGGACAAAGGGGATGGCTCCGTTCCATTAAAGGTCGATAGTTCTAAAGTCGTATTTGCTAACCGAATTAGACCCGCCAACACTGTACTTGAAATATGTCCGACATCTTGTCCAATGTGATGCCCAAGAGGAGCATCTGGATTGACCATTCCAGTGGGTCGGTGCATGAAGGCAATCGGTCCATCCGTAGATTCCCCTCTGGGAGCAAAGGAAAATTTGACATGATCTTGAGCACTCAAAGAAATGGTATCGCTCAGAGTAAGACCCATCACCGGGGATGAGTGCGGGTGCTGAGCATCAAGAAAAGGTATACCATTGGATTGATTCTCACCGATCTGCAAAAATTCTGGTGTGCCATTGTTCGGGACCGTCCAGAGTTCCGCCGTTCCCATAAAATCCAAATTGAAATAATGACGATCTCCAACGGAGGAGCCCACATCTAGCATGAACATATCTGGAACTGAAAATGCATCACGCCCCCGTGGCTTCTCTTCTAATGTCTCCATGAAAAATGAGTTTCCATGAAACATGATCATCTTCATCGGCATTCCGGCCATGGCCATAGGCATGCACATACCCATGCCGTAGTCCCAAGTTTCCATGTCGCCGCATTGGACACTTAGGGATGAATTTTCGGCGGCAAAGCTCTGCCCACGACCGGCAAGGATCCCAGTCACCAGTAATAGATATGGAATGAAGAAAACTATTCGCCTTGTTGCCATGACTTCATTCCTATAACAGCTCTTACCGGTTGCTGTACATTCAGAAAAGGCCTTTCACTGGAATCTATTTGATAAAAAATAAGCTGAACTGTAACAGAGCGCACGCACTTCCGTTGATCAGCAAAGCCTGTTGAATTCCGACAAACTGAGAAAGAACTCCTGTCCACAAGCCGCCAAGGGCTATGCCCCCCTGCATGGACAATTGAAAGAAACTAGAGGCTCGGCCTCGATGACGATCTTCTGAGTCCACCTGAATACGGGAATTGGTAGTGACCGCAAGAATTCCAGTGCCAGCGGCCAACAACATCATCCCCAGCCCTAGAATGACAAGATTTTGACTGAAGGCCAATATGGCCAGCAAGATTCCAGATCCCAAAGGAAACAAAATAAGATCAGACGGTCTCTTAAAAACCTTCGATAAAGGTGCACCACTGAGAGCACCGATGAGTCCACCAATTCCAGCAGCCCCCATGATCACACCAAGATGTTCAGCGCTTCCGTGTAAGACTTGCTTCATTAAGACGGGAACAAAAACCATTGTTGGCATCACTAAAAGCCCATTGATCAAAACGCTCAGTAAAAGTTTAAAATGAATTTTATGCTTCAACACCGAGGTGAAATCACTCAACTTGGGCTGCCATTCCCTTTCTAGGCGAAGTAGTGGATGTGATTTTTTAGGATAGACAAGAACCACCGCAAAAAATAATGGCACGTAAGACAGCAGATTTCCACTGAAGCAAGCGATGGCTCCGTACTTCGCCATCGCGAATCCAGCAATAGCCGGACCGATCATGCGAGAAATATTAAATTGCAGCGAATTCAAAGAAACGGCCCTAGGCATTTCTTCTTTGCTCACCAAGGAAGGAACCAGTGTCTGCAAGGCTGGCATTGAAAGTGAGTCCGTGATGCCACTCACCAATGAGGCCACGATCAACATCCATGGTGCCAGCCAACCAGAATACATCAGTATGATGATGATCGCGACCGCGATCATCTGTATAAATTGGAAGAACAAAACCACGTGCTTGCGATTGAAACGATCCGCCAACAGTCCGCCCCAGAGGGTGAGCAGCCAACCGGGGCCGCTCAGAGCAAAGGCATCCAGGCCCACCATGAAGGAAGAACCTCCCATACTTAGCATCAGCCAAGGTTCAGCCACCTGCTGCATCCAGGTGCCTATGTTCGATAACAAACTTCCGCTCCAGAAAAAGACGTAACCACGACTCTTCAGAATGGACGGAAGATTTGTATTTTCCACAAGTACCTTAGATCATTTAAGTCAGTTTATTTTTTAACTCTCCGACCCATCCTAGCTTGCTCAATGGCCTCTTGCAAATCCGCTTCTATCTGAAGTGCTGCCTGATCGGCCCTGTCGCCTTGGCTTTCGGGAATATTAAGCGGGAACTTCTCTATTTTAATTTTATCAAGTTGCAATTCCCTTTTTGGAATCACCTGTTTCGGTAGGTTTGATTTTTCGAAGCTCATAATAATTCCTTTCGTAGAATGGGTTAAAAAAATCAATGGATCTGAACCCTAGGGAGTGATCGCGACTTTCAAAACACCGTCTCTTTGATTGGCAAAAAGATCATAGGCTTTTTCGATATCATCCAGCTTAAACCTATGCGTGACCAATGGTTTCAAATCGACAATTCCCGACTCCACCACATTGATCAGACGACGCATTCTTTCCTTGCCGCCGGGACACAGTGTAGTGACGACCTTATGATCACCAAGACCCGCCGCAAAGGCATCCAAGGGAAGAGTTAATTTGCCAGAGTACACACCTAGACTGGAGAGAACACCCCCAGGTCGCAGCACTCTCAGGCAAGATTCAAAAGTCTGCTGAGTTCCAAGAGCTTCGATCGCCACATCAACCCCACGTCCGCCAGTTAGGTCCATAATGGCCTCAATAGGATTGTTTTTAGAGTAATCAATGGTGATGTGGGCACCGAGAGACTTAGCCATCTCCAACCTTCGAGGATTGCCATCAATGGCAATGATTTGAGAGGCTCCACGCAGATGAGCCCCAGCGGTCGCACAGAGTCCGATGGGTCCTTGGGCAAAGATGGCAACGGAATCCCCGATACGAATTTGGCCACTCTCGGCTCCGCCAAAGCCAGTACTCATAATATCAGGGCACATCAAAACCTGTTCGTCGGTCAGGTTGCTAGGTATCACTGTCAAATTGGCTTGAGCATTGGGCACAAGAAGATATTCCGCCTGACAACCATCGATGCTATTGCCAAATTTCCATCCACCAATGGCGTGACCACCGCACTGCGAATGATCGCCGCTCAAGCAGGGATTGCACTGCCCACATGGCGTGATGGCACCCACGATCACCCGTTGACCCACTTGGTATCCACCGACAGCCATTCCGAGTTCCGCGATGACCCCCACGGGCTCATGGCCAATGGTCAGGCCCGGCTTCACTGGATATTCGCCTTTTAAGATATGCACGTCGGTTCCACAGATAGTGGTCGTGGTGATCTTCACTAGGGCATCCGTCGGCCCAACCTTGGGAATCGGTTTTTCTTGCAATTCGATTTTTCCCGGTCTGACAAAAACGGCGGCTTTCATTGTTTTCATATATACGCTCCCCAAGCCGTAAATAGCATGAGCTGTGCCAAAGATTTTAGATCTATAGCGGCTTGTGACGGACTAGGCGCCGTTCAATGTGACAAATTGTCTCACGATGACAGCTCCACTTCAGCTATTGAGAGAAAATATCGACCCATTGGTTCATAAATTTCGTCAGCGCCGCCGTCTTAATCAGCGTCAAAAAATTGAAATTAAAAAGCGTCGACGTCGGAGTCTTAATGCCCATCAGACGCAGATGAAAGCTTGTGGTCTGTTTTCGGAAGCGCTCGCTCAGTTGAAAAGCGAGTCTACCCAACGCCCTTAGAGTTTTTAGCTTTTTTAGATCCAACTTCTCGTCGCCCGCGGCGATAAGGACCATTTCCTGAAAATCAGAGTCCGTGATTCTTTCACGCAAAAAATTCGCTTGGAGGTAAGACAAAAACATGAATTTGATCACAATCTTCTCCCCGATCTCGGCGAATGCGTTTTTAAGATGGGTGCGATTTTCGAAATTTTCCATATAGGAATTCATTTCGAAAAAAATGCGATGGGCTTGGTCGTGCACATCCACAATACCTAAAAGCTCCAGAGTGTTGGCGCAAGATTCTTCCACCAGCATTCGCAGCGCCACTGTTCTTTGCGACTCCAGATCCTGAGCTTTTCCCATCGGCCCAAGAACCTGATTCGCTAGATTTCGTACGATCCCATGGCAGGCCTCGTGAAAAACAAAGTTTTTCTTCAGATTTCCTTCAAGATCCTCCCGACTCAAAGCTGCAAGTTGCGCGGGATTCATTTGTTCGAAGGAGGAAACATTGTTGGCATAAGGCAGAATCTTGCTGAGGAGAATGCTTTCCAGCTGCAAAAGAGGAAATGTTTCGTAAGCATCATTTTTCTCTGCGGCAAAACTGTATCCAGCCGCCAGTGCCGCTGATCTAACCTGGCGAAAAAATCGATTGTTCACAACCAAGTAGCCATCACCGAAACTTCCCGGCAATCCCTGATCTTTAAACTTATTGTGCTGTTCTAGCAAATGAGTGAGTTTCATGGCGAAGTACTTAAGCTACTTCGAACAGGTTAAAATTGGTAGGACGTACAGGCAAGAACTGGAATTCTGGAATACCGGTTAACTTGTATTCAGGAATTCCTGAATTTGAAGATTGGTTGCGGGGGCAGGATTTGAACCTACGACCTTCGGGTTATGAGCCCGACGAGCTACCAGACTGCTCCACCCCGCGACAAAGAATTGAGGCGAAGTTAGTCTTTCGTAAGGGCTCCGTCAACGCCTAATATTTATTACGGAGAGCTGGGCACGATCTGGCCGGTGATCGGATTGGCCTCGTAAGCTTTGCCTGCCTGCGTACCATCTTGCCCCTTCATGATGGCATCCACCCAGCGCGCTGCGAACACGGGATAAGCCTCAGGGATTTTATGCTCGGAAAGATCCACCAACATGCGGCTCATGCGGCTGGCTGGTGGCAACTGATTCCAAAATTGCATCAGCACTTGGCGCGGAATGTACTGATCTTGACCTGCCATTACTAAGTGCACGGTGCCCGCTGGAAAATTTTGCGAAGCTCTTAGCACGTTGTACTTGCGCAGGCCCTGGGTCATTTGGAAAACGGCCTCTGGCTTCAGCGGACTGTTCAGCATGGAAGGCTCTGCGATGGGATCATCGAAGTAAACTATTTGGCGTAAGAAATAAGCATAAAGCTCTTCATCGGTGGCGGGATTTAAAGGGTAGGTCAATCGCGTCGCTGCGATCTCTTGCTTAATCATGGAATCTTGCGAGGCCAAAACTTCCGTGTACGGACACATCAAGATCGCTTTGCCAATTCGCTGTGGGTAAAGTCCCGCGAAGACAATGGCAAGCCCGCCTCCGTAAGAAAGTCCCAGCAAATTCAACTTGCCCGTAAGACCTACTGCATTCGTTAACAAATTCAAATCCATCGCCTGATTTTCAATCATGATGGGAGCTTGCACCGGTCCGTAGGCTGCTAGAGTCTGACCCATGCCTACCGGATCATAGCGAAAAATTCCGTAACCAGTGGCTTGAAATTGTTGAACAAACTGGTTCCACGATGTGGTCTCATAAGTCAGTCCATTGAGTAAAACTAACGTGTCTTTGCCCGGCTGAGCCTTGATCCAATCCACGTAGAGTTTCCGACCGTTAGAGATCTGGACAAAACCCTTCATTTCGTTCGGCGCCGCCACGGCGGCAGTCATGGCGAAAAATACAAAACACAATGCCGATAGAAAAATAATCTGTCTCAAATAGTCCCCCTCAAGGTGTGCGAAGGCGTTGTAACTTTTGTTTGACGCAGGTGCAAGACACCGCTCCATAACGCAGATCTGAACAAAAAGCGAGCGGGTGGGTTCTGGGGAAATCTATGATATTCTTGGGGTTCATGTTGTCACCCGAAGTCAAAAGGCTCCTGCAAGAGTTCAAGGATTACAAGCGATTGGTCGTCACTGTCGCCATTTCTGGCATCGCTTGGGCGATCACTGGCGCGGTATTGGCCAGTCAGATGAAATCGGTGTTTGACGGGGTTCAAGGCGGTCATCCCGAGGTCGTCAAAGAGCACGTTTTGATCATTCTTCTGGTTTCGCTGACCCAGGGTCTTGCCCGTTATCTGCATCTCTTCAATATGAATTACTTGAGCGAACTTGTTTGCCAGGGCATCCGCCAGAAACTTCAGATCAAGTTCATGCGTCTGAATCTGACCTTTCACAACTCCTATTCCGCCGGGGCCGGCGGTCTAATCAGTCGGATTTTGAGTGATATCGTCGTCATTTTTCACGGCCTCCGACTGTTCGCTGATTTCTTCAGAGCTCCGCTGCAGGCGATTTTAGCCTTGGGCATGCTTTTTTATTTTAACTGGCGACTGACCTTGATCACGGTCGTGGTGCTACCACTGGTGGTCGGGTTTCTGCGGCTGATCGCCAAATCCATCCGCAAGTTCAGCACCCAAGGCCAAGAAGACCTGGAAAAAATCACCGGCACCATCAAAGAAACCTTGGACGGAGTCCGCATCATCCAATCCTTCAACTTAGAAAAAGAAATGCGCCAGCGTTTCGAAAACCAATCCTTGGATTATTTGAACTCGCGCCGCCGCACTCACAGGTTGATGGAGATCACCGGCCCCGTCACCGAGTTTGTCATGACCGCGGTCATCGTCTTTATCATCGGTCAGTTTGCTTTGGAAATTTCTGAGGGCAAAGCCACGCTGGGTGATTTCATGGCCTACGTAACAGCACTGCTGATGATGTCCGATCCGGTAAAGAAAATGCAAGAGGCCTATGTCCGCATTCAAGAGACGACGTCGGCCGCCCGCCGCGCATTTTCGATGCTCGACGAGGACAGCGAAGTGCCGCAGGACAAAGCTCACAAAAAATTTCCCAAGGACTGGAAAACCATCACTTACAAAAATGTTTCCTTCCGCTATGGCAATGATTGGATCTTGCGCCACGTGAATCTGACCATTCATCGCGGCCAGATGGTGGCCTTCGTCGGAGCCAGCGGCAGTGGTAAGTCAACACTAGTGAATTTACTGGCGCGATTTTTTGATCCCACCGAGGGACAAATTCTGATCGACGATGTCCCCGTCAACGAAATCGAACTGCACGATCTGCGCGCCAACATTGGCTTGGTCACTCAAGACGTATTCCTCTTCAGCGACACCATCGAGCGCAACGTCTGGGCCGGAGATTTCGAAAAACCCAATGACCGCGTGGTCGAGTCCGCCAAATTCGCCAACGCCCACGACTTCATCGAAAAAACTCCGAACAAATATAAAAACCGAGTCGGTGACCGTGGCAATCTTTTGTCCGGCGGTGAAAAGCAACGCGTGTCCATCGCCCGCGCCATTTTCAAAGATGCCCCGATTCTGATTTTGGATGAGGCCACCAGCGCGCTCGATTCCGTCAACGAAATCGAAGTGCAAAAAGGCCTTGATTCAGCCATGCAAGGACGGACATCTTTAGTGATCGCCCATCGCCTGGCCACCATCGCCCGAGCCGACGTCATCCACGTCATGCGCCAAGGCCAATTGGTAGAGTCCGGAACTCATCAGGATCTCCTGAAAAATACCGGAGATTATTCGCACCTTTACAAGCTTCAGTACAACCACTAGTTGAGAGCCATTGACGCACGAAACTAGCCTTCCCTCTGGGTGGTAAAATGCATAGAATTAGGGAATGGACAAAATGTTTGTAGCTACTTTAATTTTGGTATTCGGTGCAACTTCTAATGCTTCGTCATCGGCCACGGCCGGCGGCGATCCGAAAGACTTATGTTCCGCAGAATCGCAAAAGCATTTGTCCTCGCTCACCCTGAAGGGTGAAACGCGTTTCTCTGAATTTCGATACGATCCAACGTCCGCACAGGTAACGGCCGCCGAGTTCACTGATCTGGGCGCCACGGGCCATGGACGCCATCGCAAGAAGAAAAAGGAAGAAGCCCCTGCCACTCCACAGTTTGGTGAAATGTTGGTGATGAATGCACAAGCCAAGGAGCAATCCGGTGGCTGGCGCAACTTAGTTCTTCACTGCGGAGTGCACAAGGGTAAGATCGCGACGTTCACTTATGAAATTATGTCAATGGCTGATGGCTCTGCAGCCCCACCGAAAGCGGCTGCTACTACGGCCGCGGCAGCTCCGGCTGCTACGACACCCGCCACTGCACCGGTGGCGAATCAAAATCCGTAGCCCGCACCCACATATTTTTGTGATCTTTCCCAGTTCGGAAAAAATGCACTCGCTTGTGATTTAATTTGTTTTCAAATCGAAAAGAAATGACTGCGGACCCTGATTTGCCGAACTGGGAAAGATCGGAAAATAGGGCCCTGACTATCAGTTGGCGCGAACTCCGCCCTCTTTGCACATTTGAACTAGAGTCTTTTTATCGGCGTCGTTACCATGTCGGTGAAAAACTCCGTGCCAGAATCCATCTTTTTTCTCAGAGCCTGGAGCTTGCTCAACACCACAACCTTGAATTTGGCTGAATTGATCAGAGATCATCGTTCGATGTAAGGTCACGCGTTGTTGATTCAAGTCTTGCTCCGCTTTGACGCGATCAATGGAGGCAGCCGTGATCTGTATATGAGCCTGCAGGACCGCGTCCAAATTAGTATACCCCATCTCATAACTCTGCTTAGTGCTGTCATACACATCTAACAGAGCTTGTTCGGCAGCGACCGCCAGCTTCAGTTGTTGCTCGGCATCGTTGACGCTGCCAATGACGCCTTCCAAAGCTTGAGTGATCTGTCGAGTTAACGCTACTTTCTGCAATTTTACTGAATCGATATTAGTCTCTGCCAGAGAAATATTGGGGAAAATATCAAATCCAAAATGGAACCCCAGTCCGCCCGTCATATTGCCAAAGGACGCGGACTTACCACTACTACCCGATGACCCCAAGGTGGCTGAATTCATAAAACCAAATTCCGCGGAAAGCTTGTTCGCTTGAGCAGCCTTGAGCAGATAATCCAGCTGGTGATTCTCTGGAGCTACTGATGCAGCCTGTGTTACCGCGTCTTCCACCGGCTTAGTTTCCCAAGAAGAACCCGGCATATTAGAAAGATCAAATTTAATTTTCGTCGACAACGGGAATCCCATTACCTGACGTAGCGCTGGAGTGTCCGTATGATCCACGATCTCTGCCATCTGTAACGCGGGAACTTGCGCCAACTGAGCATTGGCTAAAAGCGTCTTCAAATCGTTGGGGTTGACTGATCCAGGACCAAGTACGTCTGATTCAGTTTTCTTATCATGATAAATTTCCATCAGGTCATCTGTTTGTCGTTGGTATATTTGTTCCAGCTGCATATCCGCTAAAACAGTGTAATACATCGCCAGAGTCGAACTATACACATTGAGTTCAAGAATTTTGTAGGCCACTTTTTCGGCATTGAACTGATCCGTCGCCGCATCCATATTGAACCAATTGGATGGAAACAAAAATGGCAGTAGAAATTGAATCTCAGAGATCAAGAAACCGGGACCACTCGAAATCATTACATTCAGATTCAACGATGGTAACAGCTTAGCCCTGCTAATATTCATCTGCTGTTTGGCCGCCTCGACGGCGTTGAGTTCTTGATCTAAAGAGATATCATTTTCTAGAACTTGATGACGGAGAAATTCTGGATTCACCGTGACTGATCCTGGAGCCGGCGCCACAGGCGCTGGCGCGGTCACTGCGGGCGGTTGCGGCTTGGTCCTTGCCAAGGCTGTTGAACCGTTCACAGAAACCAGTGCGACCATCAGTAAAACGAGAGATCCGTGGATTGAATTGAACATGTATAATCTCCCGATTTTATTTGATTTTAGCTGTTGTCGGAGCCATATCGACTTCAATGACTTCGCCCGCGCCCTCTACCGTGCAATGCCAGCCACTAACACCATCAGCTCCTATGCCAGAACACTTTAAAATTTCATCGAAATTAGCTCCGTTGCTGAGCGTAGCTATGCCGCTCAATTGATTGCTATTGTCATCGACAAAGGTATTTTGATAAGAAAAGGATATCATCGGGGGAGTGGGTATACCCAGATTGAAATTGACTGACACCAATCGCTGGGGATTTAGAATCCTCAACAACTGCTGTTGAGGATTTGAGGACGGAGGTCGAACAGTCATGGTGGCGGTTCGAGTAACACCATGAGAAGGATAGGTCCCAGAGTATGTACGACTGTCTCCAGCCAGTTGCCTGACCCGCTCTCCTTTTGAATCGACAATACCGTGCTTGGCTTTCGGCGTACCCACCGATAGATCTAATCTGGCGCCATATTTTTCTTGGCCATCCATATATATCTCTCCCACAAAACGTCCGGCATTAATGGTTCCAGTAATGACGATGTTCTTAGAATTCTGAGGGAGGTTGCTTTCATCCACCACAGGGATTTGCACAGAGAAATCTCCCGTATCTGGATTGAAATAACCCGGATTTGCTTGATTGGGTGGAACGGTGTTATCGGACTTTCCACGGTAGTCCAATGACACCTGGATCAAAGGCTTTTGTTGGGGCGTCATACCGTCGGGTCCAGTTTGTGGAACACTCACCACCTTGACTGTCATACCCAGGGACCCAAGGGATTTGCCATCCAGTTTTGAGTTCATTGTTCCCCAAAAATCTCCTTTGGCTGCATAGGCCTGACCCATCAGTCTTTTGGCCTCGTCGGCTTGGAACTTAGCAAGGTCTTTATCCCGAGCACAACCGCTCAAGATCACCGCTGCGCTAGCTAGAACCAACACAGCCGCTCTTTGTGACAAGACATTTTTTCCGAAAAATATTTGATTAATTTTGTTAAGTGTATTCATGGCCCAAAGATTTAGTCCTAGAGGGAATTTCTGTCAAGACTGTTAATAAAGTTAATCGTTTAGGCTGTGGTCTTGGCGTTTTCTACAGACGTGTAACTGTAATAATTACCCGCAATCTTTTGCTGTCCCGTCGGCGGTCGATCTATAACTCCGCAAAACCCTTTGCGAAGTCAAAATCGAGTAGAGCCACCGGCTTTGTTTCTAACTCGCCTTAAAAGCGCGATGTAAATATGACTCGGAAATAGCAGAAACAACGACGAGATCAACAATCCCAGTCCGATATTGGAAAATTTTTTATCCAGATCGATCGCCTGTAGAATAAAGGCGCCTGTGAGGAATAAGCATCCGAGCAAATGGGTAGAGATCAATACCGCCCGCCTCACTTTGGAAAATCCAAAATCTAGGAACTCGACCCAGCGTGCGGCCCCGGCGATCAGAAATGCCAGTGCAATCGCCAGCAGTGCTAGGCTTTCCCACTTGGTCACAGCGTCTTCGTGCCAAATTCGAAAGAGCATCACATGCAACTCATGAATCATTGCACCGCCAATGCCGGCTGTAGGTTTTTAGTCTCCAGCGTATCTGGGCGTTCGAACCTGGTTAGCAAACTGTAGACCACGGGAACCACAAACAACGTCAAGAATGTCGAGGCGATCACGCCACCGATGATGGCGATGGCCATGGGGATCGTGGTTTCTGCTCCGGGTCCGATGGACAAAGCTTCGGGCAAGGCGCCGGCCACTGTCGCGACTGAGGTCATTAGGATTGGGCGCAGCCTCACCGGGCAAGCTTTCAGCAAAGCCTCGCGCACATCTAGTCCCTCGGCGCGCACTTGATTGGTGAAATCCACAAGCAGGATGGAATTCTTTTTCACGATTCCCATCAGTAGGATGAAACCGATCATGCTGAAGATGTTAATGGATTGGTGAAAGATCAAGAGTCCTAGGAAAGCTCCGCTAAAACTGAACGGCAAGGCCATCAGCACCGTCACCGGATGGATGAAACTATTGAACTGTGAGGCCAGCACCATGTACGAGACCACTAAGCCTAAGAACATGGCCCACAGAAGACTCTGGAAGGTTTCACGAAAACTCTGCGAGCTGCCCGTCATTTTCAGTGTGTAACCGGAGGGCAATGATTCGCGGGCCAATTTTTCGACGCCGATCATGGCCTGATTTTGCGACACTCCCGGCGCTGGATTGGCGTACACCGTGATTGCTCGCGCCCGGTTCAAGCGCGAAATCACCATTAAACTTGGGCGAATTTGCAGATCAACCAAGTTTGAAAGCGCCACCATTTCACCGCGGTTGTTGCGAATTTTGATGCGCTCTAGATCGGGAATCTGTTTGCGCTGGTCGGCCATCAGGCGCAGCTCTATTTGGTAGCGATGGTGATCTTTGCTGTACTCGTTTTCATGATTCAGAATCGAACCGCCGACCAAGGAATTGATCACCGCAGTGAGCGTGTCCAGAGGAACGCCCGCGGCTGCCAACTTGTCACGATTGGGGGTGAGCTGCACTTCCGGCATCCCCGGCTGAATATCGGTGTTGGTGTCAGTCACCAAACCGCTCTCGCGCATTTTGCCCATAACGCTGCCTGCGACCTCGTTTAATTTTTCCCAGTTGGGTCCTTGAATGATGAACTCTACCGGAAATCCGCGACCGGCGGCGAATCCACGCAAGGACATATCTTGAATGGTGATTTGCATTCCCTGTTTGCCGCCGCGGCCGCCCCATTTTCCGTGGCCTCCGCCTTCAGTGGGATTGTCAGGAACTTTTCCATCTTTTGATTCGGCGATGACGCCCCGAAAGGTTTTGACGGTCTCTGCGGTCGCCGTATCAGCGCCCGGCGGAGTGGCTGCTGCGGTTTCTTTCCATGATTTTTTATCCATTGGCGTGGCGGTGCCGACTTTGTCTCGATGAGTAGCTCCCACGGATTCCTGGGCTCCGGGCTCTAGGCCCTTGGTCGGACCCTTCGTGAGCTCCTTTAACTCTTCACGAAATTTATTGATGATCTCTGTCTGGGAGAGCTTCCTTTTGTTCCGATCCACAAGCGATACGAAAGCCTGCCCCTGATTGACCGCATCGCCACCGAAACCTCCGACGGCGCTGAAAACTCCGATCACTTCGGGTTGTTTGCTTAAGTAGTCCTCCACCTGGTGAATCTTATCATTGGTGACGCCCAGGGCGGTGCCCACTGGAAGCTTAAACCTCATCATGAACATGGATTGATCTTGCGGGGGCATCATTTCACCAGGCAGAAATTTCGCCGTAATCATGCTGGCCGCAAAAATAAGCAGCGTGACCGCGCAGGTTTTCAAACGATGATCTAGCAGCACCTTCAGCACACTCTGGTACCGATGTGCCAATTGGACAAAAAATCTTTCGACAAATCCGGCAAGACCTGTGGGATGGGGATTGACCGTCAAATAGCGCGAACAACGCATCGGCGTCAGGGTCAAGGCCTCTAACAGCGACAACAGCACCGCCGCGGTCACCGTGATTCCGTATTGCAGAAAGTATTTTCCGATGACCCCACTCATGAAAACCACCGGCAAGAAAATGGCAACCACAGCGATGGTGGCCGCCAAGGCGGCGAAGGTGATTTCATTAGAGCCATTGATTGCGGCCTCTCGCTTTCCCTGACCCATCTCGCGATGGCGCACAATATTTTCCAGCATCATGATGGCATCATCAACGACGATACCAATAGCCAAACTGAGCCCCAGCAGCGTGAAAGTGTTCAGGGTGAATTTGAAAAAATAGAAAACCGTGAAAGTACCGATGATCGAAGTCGGAATCGACATCAAGACATTGAGCGTGGAGGTCCACGATCCCAAAAATAGATAACACACCAAGGAAGTCAAAATCGCAGAGAGCACCAGCGTGAACAGCAACTGATCCACCGACTGCTGGATGAACCTGGTGTTGTCGGAACGCACATCCAGATGATAACCCTTTTTGATCGTCGGTTCGATGAGCTTCAGTTTTGCCCGGACCAATTTGGCCACTTCCACAGCATTGGAGCCATGCTGTTTGAGAATCCCCAGCGCCACCGTGCGATGACTATTAAAGCGCGCGATCCGACGCACGTCCATGACCCCCTCTTCGACAGTGGCCACATCATGCAAATAGGATCTTTTGAAATTGGGTCCCAGCTTGGTGCGCGAATTGACCGTGATGTTGCCGAACTCTTCAGGCGTGGTGGCCTCGCCCATGACACGAACATTGTATTCGGTGGTGGAGTTTTCTAAGCGGCCCGAAGGAAGTTCCTGATGTCCGGTGGAAATGGAATTCAGTAAATCATCCGAGGTCAGTTGCCGCTGATCCATTTTATCTAAATCCACCCATAGCCGAAGCGCCGGATCCACATAGCCCGCTAAGGCCACGTTGCCCACACCATCCAGCACCGTGAACTGATCATACAAAGTGTTTCGTGCGTACATCATTAAATCGATGGGGCGCTCGTCCGGATTGTCAGAGGTCAGCGCTAACCACAGAATGGGCTGGTCCTCTGGATTGCTTTTTCTGAGCGTCGGTGGATTGAGGTTATTCGGTAAAACATTCTTCACCTGATTGATTTTATTTTGGATCTCTTGCATGGATTCGTCGATGTCGCGATTGAGTTCAAATTCCACCGCAATGGAACCTGAACCTTGACTGGCCGACGAGGTCACGCTGCGGATGCCATCGATCTCCATAATGGCATCTTCGACCGTATCTAGAACTTGGCTTTCCATCACTCCGGGTGCTGCACCCGGAAGACTCATTGAAACACTGACGACTGGAAAATCCACGTCGGGCAGCTGACTGATTCCCAGGCGATGAAACGAAATCAAACCGAACAGCACGATCGCAGCCATAAGCATCCAAGCAAACACCGGCCGTCGAATAGAAATCTCAGGAAGACTACTCATGTGGAGACCACCGCCGTGTGTTTCACTGTAGCCTCAAAGTCTTTGGGCTCTGGTCGCTCGAGCGTTGAAAATAAACTGTAAACACAGGGCACGACATACAATGTAAGAAAGGTGGACAGAGTCACTCCACCGATCAGTGAAATCGCCATGGGAATCCGAGTCTCTGCCCCGGCGCCAAAGTTGAGAGCCTCGGGAATCGCGCCCGCCACCGTGGCCACTGAGGTCATTAAGATCGGTCGCAACCGCACCGGACACGCATGCAAAAGCGCATCGTGCACGTTCGCTCCTGCATCCCGCTGTTGGTTGGTGAAGTCGACCAACAGAATGGAATTCTTCTTCACGATCCCCATGAGCAAAATTAATCCGATCATGGAAAATAAACTTAAGGACTGATTGGTCACAGAAAGCGCTAGCAACGCACCAGTGATACTGAATGGCAACGCCATCAGAATCGTGATTGGATGCAAGAAGCTGTTGAACTGTGAAGCCAAAATCATATAGGCCACCGCAATACCCAAAATGATGGCAAAAATTAAACCATTGAAAGCTTCATGAAAGGCGTCTCCACTTCCCATCAGGATCACTCGATAACCCGGAGGCAAAGTTTTTCGGCCGATGTCCTCGACCGCATCTAAGGCATCTTGTTGAGATTTTCCGTAGGCCACATTGCCGAACACCGGTACCGCGCGATTGCGATTGTAACGGGAAATTAATTGCGGAGCAGAAACTGTTTTGATCTCTGCCACGTCTTTCACTTTCACCATCTCGGCGCGGTTGTTCCAAATTTGCAAATCAGAAATGCTCTCTGGAGTGGCGTGCTGCTGCGGCTCTGAGCGAACGCGAATGTAGTAGCGGTGATCTTCCATAGGATATTCGGTGTTGGCATTGAAAATCTGTCCACCGATCATATACTGCACTTCTTGGGAAATACTGCTGACGCTGACCCCACGCTCGGCAGCTTTGTGACGATCTGGTAAAACTTGGACTTCGGGCATTCCCGCTTGGTAATCCATATTAATATCTTGAACGAGGCCTGTGGCATTCAGCTGTTTGATAATGTCGCCAGAGTAATCTTTCAGCTTGTCCCAATCTGGTCCCTGCACCACGAATTCCACAGGAAACCCGCGTGAGGCACTAAACCCAGTGAGCGAAAGATCCTGTCCGAACACTTCTGTCTTGGGCGGCAGCAACTTGAGCAGATCGTCGCGACTGCGATCCATGATTTCCCGTTGTGAAAGTTTTCGGTGTTTCGTGTCTTTAAGAATGGTGTAAATCGTTCCGGCGTTAACGACGTTGTTCTGCTCGTAATTGCCGATGCTCAAGTAAGTGTCAGTGACTTCTGGCTGTGCCCGTAAATACTCGTCGGCTTTCTTGAAAACTTCGTTGGTGGCTTGAATGGAGCTGCCCACCGGAATTTTAATCGAAAGCACAAACAGAGACTGATCCTGTGCCGGAATCAATTCTTTGCGCAAAGTAGAGACAAAAATTAACGAGATCAGGAATAGGACCATCGACACGCCCACCACTTGCCAACGACGCTGCAGCGTCCACTCCAACGTCTGCTTGTATTTGGCGGACAGATTTTCCATGAAGTGATCCACTTTCTTGATCATCCACGTTGGATTTTCTTTGCCCGAATGCATGAACCGAGCACAGCGCATGGGAGTCAGCGTGAGGGCCTCAAGCAGCGAAAGAAAAACGGCCACTGTCACCGTGATTCCGTATTGAAAGAAAAAACTTCCGACCACGCCTTTCATGAAAACCACCGGTAGAAAAATAGCAGCGATGGCCAAGGTGGTGGCAAACGCAGCAAAGGTGATTTCGTTCGATCCATCCAGCGCTGCTTGCCTGCGATTCTTGCCCATCTCGTGATGGCGCACGATATTTTCCAACATCATGATGGCGTCATCGACGACGATACCAATAGCAAGGCTTAGCCCCAGCAGCGTGAAACTATTGAGCGTGAAGCCCAAAAAATTCAGCGCGATGAACGAGCCCACAACCGATGTCGGGATGGCCAATAGAACATTGAAAGTCGAAGACCAAGAACCCAAGAAAAGGAAACAGACTACGGAAGTCAATAGTGCAGCCACCAACAAAGTCATGTTGAGCTCGTCCACGGACTCTTGGATGAATTTGGTTGAATCCAAACGCACGTCGATGTGATAGCCCGCCCGCAAACCCTGTCTGACCATTTCCACTTTTTTGCGAATGAGTTTTCCTACCGCCACGGCATTGGATCCATGCTGCTTGATAATACCCAGGCCTATGGCATTCACTCCGTTGTAGCGGGACATCGCACGAATATCGGAAACTCCCTCATCGATCTTCGCCACCTGACTCAAGTGAGTTGGCAGATAATTGATGCCTCCCCCTCGTGACTGGATGCGAATGTTCGAGAAAGAATCGGTGGTATTGGCTTCGCCCAGCACTCGCACGTTCAGCTCGTTGAGTGGGGCCTCAATGCGGCCTGCAGGTTGTTCGGTTTGTTCATTCTGAATGGCGGTCCAGACGTCCGCGGAATTTAGCTCAAGCTTGTGCAATTTGTCCGCATCCAGCCACACGCGCAGATTCGGATCGACATAACCAGAGAGTGTCACACTGCCCACACCCTCGGTCGTCGAGAACTGATCCTTCAGCGTATTTCTGGCGTACATCATCTGCTGCACCAGCGGCACATTGTCATCGGCGGTCACAATCACCCACATGATCGGCTGATCCTCTGGATTGATCTTGGAAATCACCGGTGGATACATGGTCGTCGGTAATTGATTATTGATTTGTAAAATTCGATTCTGCACCTCTTGCAACGCCACATCGATGTTGCGATTCAAATTGAACTCGCAGGTGATGTTGGCAACGCCTTGACTGATACTGGAAGAAACGCTTTTTAGCCCATCGATGCCCATCACCGCATCTTCGATGATATCGACGACGTTGATTTCCATGACCTCTGGTGCCGCGTTATCCAAGCGCAAGGCGATATTGACGATCGGAAAATTCACGTCTGGCATATTGCTAATGCCCATGCGAAAGAAAGAGATCCCCCCGAAAATAATCAGGCCAAACATCAACATCCAAGCAAAGACCGGTCGGCGAATGGAAACTTCGGAAATACTCATTGGAGGCTTACCCCTTATCACCCGACAAATTAGCAGAATTTCGCTCGAGAAAACAATAATTTATAATTGCAATATGAAGAATAACGCTGCAGTTTTATGATATTCGAAGCACTTTCTGCGCTGGAGGGACGATGCTCATTTCGATCTATGGAAAATCACATGAGGTTCTCTGGACTAATGTGGGATTGTTAACTTTTGCAATTATTTTTTTCATCGTCGGCGTTACACGAGTGGTCGAATTCAAAGACTTGGATTTCTCTTCGGGGCCCCGGCGCACTTTGATGGCTATTCACGTCGGCGGGACGCTTTGCTTTTCATTGGCTTTGATTTTACTGATGGCCGATCCGGCACTGGAACTAAGTTCTGTGACACAAGGCTTATTTTTGGCCGCGGTTTTTTCTTTGTTTCCGCTTCACATTTATCTAGCGATCCGTCGCAAGATCCGGATGGACGGCGACCACTGAACTGGATGAACGCAGTTCCACAAGGGCTTTTGAGATCAGCCCCAGGCCAGCACCCAATTGCTCAATGTGAATTTCATCCAAGCCCTCCAATCGTCGGGCCAGCGATAAAATCGCGGCACCGCGAATGCGCTGAAAATAGGCATGACCTTTTTTGGTCAGACGAATGTAAATGGAACGGCGGTCTTTTTTGTTCGTGGCACGGGCGACCAAACCATCGGCTGCCAACGAATCCACCATGCGGGTCATGGCCGCACCGCTGACGCCCAGCCGGCTGGCCAATTCCTTATTGCTAATAGGTTCTGAAAATAATTGGGCTAAGATACGAAATTGCGGCATGCTCATGGCACCACTGCGATGAGTGCGCATCTCTTCACGAAACACCCGCATGGCCTGAGGCACGATGCTGAAAAACAAACTGGCCACAAGTTCATTGCTGTAAACCGTTTGCATCCGCTTCGTGGGAGCCTTCAATAAAGAGGTCATCTTTGATCCGTCCAATTAAAATCCCATTCTCAAAATGCCCTGCAATCCAGAGCCACTCATGTCAGATCCACCGACGGAACCCTCGGTGACTAAGTAAGCGACACCCACGCCTTCACCTGTTTTTGCTCCCATAGGGGCCTGCATGAAATCTGGACAATACATCAATTTGATATCGGCGGCGAAAATCACTCCCAGCGCATTCACCCCGTACTGCTCGAAAGCCGAACGCTCGCTGGCAATCCAAGTGGGCATCACATCTAGTTCCAAAGACGGCTGAAGAAAGCGAGTTCCCAAACCAGGAACACGATAGGACATACCCATTTTCACCGCAGCCACATCCAAATTCTCTTTCACCGTGGTGTCGGAAGAACTAGAGGCAACAGTTCCATTTCTGGTTAAGCGAGCATAGTAAACACCGAAGTCAGTTTCGATCACGCCGCCCAGAGCATATCTATACGGGGAAACTCGGGCCACGCCCAACATAGGAATTGGTCCTGTTTGAAAATTCGTATCGGCAGGAATCAAACTGGCACGGTTCAAAGCAGAAGGCGACCAACTGGCAGAGGTGAACTCATAGTCCGAGATCTTCGGTGCATATTCATCGCCATTTCCGGTGGCACGTATATAGGTGGATTGCTGCTCGACCGGCACCGTATAGTCTTGCACGGTCGGATTCAAAGATTCGTCATTGACGACCGGTTTGGTCACCGGCAAAGCCGCGACAGAGAACAAGAGCACCATAGTTAGAACGTAAACAGACTTCATTTTCATTCTCCTTGCGATAACAAATCAATTAAAATGCTGAGTGGCTGACCCGAGGCCACGAAATAATTCGCACAGGCCGTGATGCTGTTGTAGCGAATCTGATCCAGGGTTGAAGCCGCCGTAAATGCCGTATTTTGAATGGTCAAATAATTCAGAAAATCGATGGTCGCCAAACGATACTGCCGGGTGGCTTCCGCCAAGGACTGCTTAGCTAGGCGATCGGCCTCTGTCGCAGATGCCAGAGAAGTCTCTGCGGTTTCCATGGATTTACGACTGGTGATTTGATTCAGGTTCAAGGTGTTTTCCAAGTCTCTGCGACTGCTGTACAGTTGCAATTCTTGCGAAGCGTAGTTGGAGGCATCGTATTTTGAGGCCAGCCCTTCAAAGATCGGAATGGTCAGTACTAACTGCGCATTCCACGAGTTGTTATTCTGACTGTATAAATCAGATGCGGTGTAAGAAGCGAAAACATAATTCCCAGTGGCTTTCAAAATCGGCAAATATTGGCCTTGATCCGCATTTTTAGCATCTTGAATTTGCGCAATTTGTAAGCGATTGGCCTCGAGCTCTGGTAGATAATAGTTTTTATAATCGACATGTTTTTCCAGATCTTTCAAAAACAATGTCTTTAGGGTTCCGCGAATAGCAATTTCCGACTGTTTGCCACTGACACCCATGAAGGACGCCAACTGTGCTGCGGCGGTTTCGTAAGTGTTTCTAGCAGTGTCAATTTGCGGCTGAATCGAGGCTATCTGTGTTTTGACCTGCAAAACATCCAGCAACTGAGCCCGACCGATTTTTTCCCGGTAAACCGTGGTTTCCAGGGATTTCTCTAGGACTTTTTTACTTTCGATCAGGTAATTCAGAAGTCTTTCGTTAAGAATTATGTTGTAGAAAGAACTGACCACATTCGTGGTCAGTGTGCGCTCGGCGATCTCTACTGCAGTGACCTGAACTTTGCGGTCGTAGTCCGACCTATCCACCGCATCCATGGCACCAAAAGCAAAGAGGGGCTGCGTGAGTGTCAGCGTGGTTCCATATTGGTTGTACATAGTGCCGTTGAACAGCGGCGGATTTCCCGAACTGAGTGCGGCCTGTGCACTTCCCGCCGAGCCACTCAGACTCAAATTGGGGAACAATGCAGACCTAGTCAGAGAGGTCAGGTAAGCATACTGGTTCACTTTTTCCCGCTGAGTTTTCAGACTGGGATTGTTGGCCAAAGCCGTTGTCACCACGTCTTTGATGCTCATCACTTTGGTGACCGGGGCCCCGGGCTTAAGATTCGCCTCAGTACTTTGGCTAGTGTTAGAAACAGTTTTCAAATCGGCGGCGTTCGCCATCAAGGATGTCATCAACAGGGTGTAGAACAACATAATTTTAACTCCATCTATTTCTTCAGGGGAAGATCTCTTCCCGCAAATTGTTTAGCGCAGGTCCTTTTCGCTGACAACTCAAATAAGTGCAAAAGCTAACCTTTGCATAAATTAACTAAATGCCTCGCCTTCCATGGAACTGAGAGGGTGAACTTTGTGCACAAAATGAATGTCCCAGAACAATAAGCCAATGACTTATTGAAAAAAATATAAGAAGACTGAGGGGGATCTAAAACAAAGAGGACAGTTTGAAAAGAACGATCGTAGGCATTGCCCTATTCTGCGGTTTGAAGAGTGGGATCGCCCATGCCTACCCCGAATTCATCGGCTATGGGTATACTTCTTGTCTGACTTGTCACTTCAACGGCTTGGGCGGAGGCCCGCTGAACGATTACGGTCGCGCCCTGTGGTCGGCAGAAATTTCCTCACGAGCGCTCTATCCGAAAACCATGGATGACGAGGCCATGGGCAATCAGTCGGGATTCTTAGGCTCGGTGGAATTGCCCGCTTGGTTGCGCCCCCACGTGAATTACCGTGGTCTGAACTACGAGCGAAATTTCGGTTCGACTAGCCCCACGTACACGTGGCTGAACATGCAAGAAGAGTTCGGAGTCACCGTGCAAAACGATGACAGTGGGAAATTTCTGGGCACCGTCACTTTTGCCAATATCATTCAGCCGCAAAATTACGGAAACGGCAGCGAGGGCTTCGATCATGTCCTGGCCAGGGAAGCCTACGTGCGCGAGGAAATCGCCGAAGGATGGTGGATTTATATAGGCTTGATGGAAAAAGTCTTTGGGCTGCGTAACGACGACCATGAATCCCCCCAGCGGAAGTACGCAGGCTTCTATCCGATCTTAAGCTATTCCCAAGGCACCCAGGTGATTCAAAATAAGGACTCTGCCGGAGTGATCCTCCATCGCGTGCAAGAAAAATGGGAGACCGCAGTCAACCTATTCGCCGGAAATCCCTATGACACCGTCAACCTGCAAGCGAAAGGCGCCTCTGCCTTGAGCGAAATAGAAATCGGTGATCGCAAACGCTTGGGCGCTTCCGTGCTGACCAGTCAAAGCAATCTGTTGAACAAAGATATGGCCGCCATTCACTATCGCCAAGGAATTTCCAAGGGCTCTTCATTTTTAGGAGAGTACGGCTTTATCCACGATCAACCTGCAGGTGCCGCAGACTCCATGGGAAGTTACACCATGGGCGAAGCCATGGTTTTGCTCACCCGTGGATATAATCTGAAAGTAACTGTAGAGAGGTACAATCAGTTTTTCAATCCCACCACCAATGAAAATTGGACTTGGGATGTGGGCCTGCTCAGCTTTCCTCTGCCGCGAGTAGAACTTCGCGCGGATCTGATGAATCAGCGTATTTTGACCACTCAGTCGGCCAGTCCCGATCAATGGTTTTTGGAAGGACAAATTCATGTTTCGCTGTAGCGGCCTCGCTATGATTGTGACTCTGCTGGGTGCAAGTGCCTGGGCCAGTCCACACTGGAACGTTTCGCTGGGTTATCTCAGTTGGCAAGAGACCCTGACTCTGCAAAGTGGTACAGCCAAAGACTTTGGCTCTAGCAATTTTTCGGGAAATAATTTGAACCTAAGCTACGAAGGTGACTTTGGACAGTCGCCGCATGGATGGCGCGTTGACGGAGGTTTTTCTGCGGGCACTGCAACGGCTGGAGGCAACCAGGCGCTCTTAGTTTATCAAAGCAGCAACGTTCCGTGGACGGGCGAAAACCTGTCGGTGCTCTATCGCCTTCAGCTGTCACCAACAATGACCTTGGCCGCCGGCCCTCTAGCACTGGCTAGGCAGATCAGCTATCCAACGGTCACGAACTCAACAACAACCGCCACGTCCGGAGCCAGCGTCAATTTTGGAGCCCAAGGAAACTTGCGTTTTAACTTGACGCCCACTTGGAACGTACAGTTCCTGATGGGCGCGCTGGGCAGCAATGCCAACACATTGTGGGATTTTTCCATCGGCTATTTATTTTGAAACTGGAACTTTCACGTCGACGTTGACGGTGTCATCCACTCCGATGCCCATGTATTTGATCTTATCAATTTTAAAATCCGACAAAGTCAGAGGAAAATGCGCCGTCAAAGTTCCGCCATCGATTTCATAAGTGCCAGAAATTTTTTGCTCAATACCTTTAATTTTTATCACACCAGTTCCCTTGCCACCTTTACCGGTCGCAGAAACCAAAATCGCCGAAGGAAACTTGTCGGTCTCTAAGTGTTTCTTAGTGTGAGTGTCGCGAAGTCCAATTCCAGTATCAACTTCCGTCAGCCCGACAGAAATATTCGCCGCCTGAAAAGATCCATCCGCCAACGCCTTAGCCGAGCCCTCAACCTTAGTGGACCTAACCTTAAAAGACCCCGCCGGATGCAAAACCACAGAAACCAAAGCCTCCTGAGAAAAACAAACCCCAGAAATTCCAAAAATAAGAAAAATAAATATAAATCTCACAAATCACCTCTGAAAAAAATATTATCCGACCCCGCCCCCACCAGCAACGCAAAAACCACCAAGCGTTCGCGCTAAAAAGCCCGCAGCCGAGGCGAGAGGAAGCGAACGCTGAGGCGTGCTACCCGCACGCCGTTTCGCCGAAGGCGAACCTATGGTTCGACAGTGAGCGCCCGAACAACGAAGGATCCGGGCTTTTTAGCGCGAACGCGGGCTAGTAGTCGCAGGGTGCTATTTGGGGTTTAACCTGACACCTTCCCGCGCTGGCGGGAACTTTGTAATCATCCGCCCAATTTCCGTTGGCATCGCAACGTCGGCGTACGCAATCATAGGCATCACAAGATTGAATTGGTCTTTTGGGATGCTTTGGCATCCCCTCGCAGGTCCACACACACTCGTTCAATTTGGCAAAAGGTTTCTCGCAAATTTGTCCCGGTTGTCTCACGGCCTCGGGCGGAGGTTTTACAACCACAGGTTTTGGGATCGCTGAAATTTTATTCAATTGCTCAAGCTCTGCTGCTGGAAGCGAATCCACTGGTCCCAATTTTCCGCGAGCGATTTTGCGGCCCTTCATCAGTACATCGAAGGCTGGCGCCCCAGCTTCCATCACTCCTTGGAAATAGGACCTTTCGCCGGCACCGATCCGAGAGCTGGTCTCGGCCTCGATGCCACGGAAGTTCAACTCCCCTCGGAAGCAAATCATCCCGGCAAGGCTTGTGGCCGTGTTGTAGGAAAGCAGAAAATCCGCTTGGGTATAGACATCGCTAGTGATCGGAGTCGAGTAAATCCGCTGGTTATCGCCGTGAGAGTCCACTCGCACTTGACCTGACATCAATTGAATTTCGCGGATATCACCCGTCAGAGCATCGATCGCGGGAATTTCCAAATCGGTGTTCTCAAAAACCAAAAGGCCAGTTTGCTCATCCAACTGCAGACGCAATTTGGCGCCCAATTTTGTGTGAATGTGGGCCCGATCTTTTAAAATTTCGCCTTTTTTCGGGGTGCGGGAATTTCCCGATTTTGAACTGAGCTCCACGGCGCCGGTCACTTCGCTGACAACCGGAAATTTCACCTTGTTTTCGGCCCAACTACTAAGGCCAGGGAAGACCAAGATGCAGATCAAGAAAATAATTCTATTCATGATGATTCCTCCCCACTGAGTTGCCAAATCTTAGCCCAGCGAATGAAAACCGAGTAAGCCGCGCCCACGGCGATCACAAAACCGGCCCTGCCGTCTAAAAAACCTAGCTTCAAAAAGTAACACTCAAGGAATTTGCTCAAAGGCTTGAATAAAAATTTGAAAAAAGAAAAACGACCACCGTTTTTTAGATACTCTTCGGCCTGTAGGCTGGAATAGCGATTGTTGGTGGCCACGTGATGCTCAACATTGCGAAAAACATAGTGGTACAGCGGAGCTTTCAGGCTTCGAACTGTTGGGCTCACCACTCGCTCATGGATGACTTTTTTATTCCATTGGCTGAAGTGCCGTTGAAAAAGTCGAGTCTGCGCATCCGGGTACCAGCCCCCATGCATAATCCAGCGGCCCAAATAAAAAGACTTTCGGGGCACGGAATAGGCGACCTCGGCCTGTAGTTGTGAAAAAAATTGCTGAATTTCTAGGCTGAGTTCCGGACTGATTTCTTCGTCGGCATCGATGGCAAAAACCCAATCGTTCTTGGCAAGATCCACGGCTCGATGTTTTTGGGCGCCATATCCCCGCCAAGGTTCGTTCAAAACTTTGGCTCCCATTTTTTCTGCCAGCTCTCGGGTTCGATCGTGACTGCCACTGTCAAGGACTAGCAGTTCGTCCGCCCATGGTGCCGATTTTAGGCACCTCTCTATATTTTTTTCCTCGTTGAGTGTAACAACGACTAAACTAATGGGCAGTTTCATGAAATTACTCAACCTTTCATGCACTAGGTTGACGTTGATTGGCTTTCTTGTCAAACAAGCGGAAGGTTTTTAGAATCTAAAACGGGAGAATTCATGCTTATTCGATTCAGTTTATTGATGCTGATCACATTGGCGCTATCGACAGAGGCCCTGGCCTATTTCACCGTGGGTGAAAGTGGAAATCTTCCAAAGGAAGGGCAATATCGCCTGGGTGCTGAACCGCAGTTGGTTTTTGACAGCGGTGGCTTTAATTTTTCTGGTTTTTTCGATGCACCCATCAATCATGATAGCAGCGTGCGCACAAAAATGGGAATCGGCGACACCAGTTTTGAAGCCGCCCTCTCTTACAAATGGATTCCTATCCCCGATTATGGCAAACAACCCGCGGTCGGTGGCAAGGTCGAGGCCAACTACGCCAGACGTGCCAATGGCAACTGGAACGCCATACGTCTCATGCCCATCGTCAGCAAAGATTTTGAGACCGTGTATGGTCCAGTCACACCTTATGGTTCACTGCCGATTGGTCTTGTCGGTACTCCCACGACCACGCTGACGACTTTGCAACTGGTTGGCGGCTGCGAGTACCACGCCCCCGATTATCCCAAATGGATGTTCGGCGCAGAGTTAGGCGTCAATCTCAATAATGCTTTCACTTATATCGCAGGCAACGTAACCTATTTGCTGGACGAGAGCGAAGTCGCTCTAAAGAAAACACATTAAGTTTTTTCTAAGTCAGCAACAGGGAGAGTTATGTTTTCCTTCTTCAAGGATGATGGATCGAAGGGCGCAGACATTTACGTGGATCTTGGCACAGCCAACACTTTGATTGCGGTCAAAGGCAAGGGTGTGATCATCAATGAACCCACCCTCATCGCCTTTTCAGAAGTGAGTTCTGGAAAACGCAAAGTCGTCGCCGTGGGAGCTGAAGCCCGCGATCGAATTTTAAAAACTCCGGGAAGCATCATCGCCTTTCGCCCTCTCAAAGAAGGCGTTATTGCCGATTACGACACCACTGAAACCATGCTTCGCCATTTTTTGAGCCGCCCAGGAATGAAGGGCTTTATGAAACGTCCACGCATCGTGATTTCCCTGCCATGGGGAGTGACCGAAGTGGAAAAACGCGCGGCCATCGACGCGGGCAAAGCCGCCGGTGCCAGCGAAGTGATCTTGATCGACGAACCTATGGCGGCTGCTTTAGGCGCCGATCTTCCTGTGAAAGAAGCTCGCGGCAGCATGATTGTCGATATCGGTGGCGGTACCACTGAAGTGGCCGTCATCGCGCTGGCCGACATCGTTTATTGCCAGGCCATTCGGGTCGGCGGACACAAAATCGACGAATCGATCATGGAGTATTTCAAAAAACGCCGCGGACTGATCATCAGCCAAGACACCGCCGAAAACTTGAAGATCAATATCGGCACGGCCACTCCCAAAAAAGACATTCACTCCATGAGTATCAGTGGCCGCGATGCGGACTCTGGCTTACAAAAATCCATCGAGGCCTCTTCCGAAGAGGTCGGCAATTCCATGGATCATGATATCAATCAAATCATTGAGGCCATTCACTCGGCGCTAGAGAAAACTCCTCCTGAGTTGGTGTCGGACATCATCGAAGGTGGCGTGGTACTGGCTGGTGGAGGCGCCTTAATTCGCGACTTGGATCTGCGGTTGCAGAACGAAATCCGGCTGCCTGTCCGGATTTCGAAAGATCCGCTGCTGACCATCGCTCGCGGCGGCGAACTGGTTTTGAGCGATCCTGATTTACTCTACAAAATTCAGCTGGAGATTTGAAAACTGCAGCCCCTGCGAAGTATCGCGTCAATGAGAACTGAGTACTGGCCAAGTCCAATTACTCCAGGCCCTGCGAAGCGCTACGTCAATCAATTATGGTGAGTTTTTTTGAACCTTGCTGTTGATCGGCCCTCAGCGCCTTTAACAGTTTTTCGTAGATATTAGAAACAGGCAGTTTCTTACCCTCATACTGAGTGACCGGAATCACATCCAATGTCGTACCGACCATAAAGGCGCCCTGACACAACAATAGGTCGGCCTCGCTGATGTCGGCTGCGCCAATCACGGACAGCCACTGATTTTCCTGCGCCAGCTCAAAAGCACGAATCATCATGGTGCCCTTCAAGATGTAATCCCAGCGCGGATGGATCATTCGAGAGTTTCGGTCGATCAAAAAAATATTTTCCGTGGAACTTTCAGCCAAAAAACCATCACCGTTGAAGGCCACGGTGAAATCCAACGAGCGATCCACGGATTCCTTTTTCATCAAAACGTTGGCCAAATAGTTGCAACTTTTAACTGTCGCGAACCAGCCTTGCTTGACCGGAATTTCACTCTTACCAACGGAAACACCCCCGGCATATTTTTCGGCAGACATCATTTTTGAGTCTGTGACCACGCAGTAAAATTGGTGGCCTTTGGTGTCGTAGGGATTGGGGCTAAAACTGCCAGGTCCCCGACTGATGAACAATCGCACGATGGCCGAAACCTGATGGCGCGGTACGGATTTTCTTTGAACGATCTCTTCCAAACCGATTTTACAGGTCTGTAGAACAATGCGCTTCAAATCTTCGCGGAGGAACTGAGTCCCAAGGCCAATTTTAGCGGCGCTGACGAACAATCGGTCCAAATGTTCTTCCAAAAGATAAACTCCGCCGTTGACGATCTTGATGGCCTCGAAAACGCCATCCCCGCGATGGACCAAATGGTCATCCATAGGAATCGCCATCAAGTGAGGCTCTGTGACGACTCCCCCCAGCCAACTGGAATACATGGCATAATAGCTGCCGCTTTTGGATTTTAAGATCTCAGAAACATCGGCCGCCGAGAGCTTGGGAGTTTGCATATTCATCCACTTATTGCTAGCTTAGTTTTAATGAAAAATCGAAGGATTCTAGTCACTGCTGCTTTGCCCTATGCCAATGGTCCCATTCATATCGGGCATTTGGTAGAGTACCTGCAGGCTGACTTCTGGAATCGCTTCCAAAAAATGCGTGGACATGAGTCCCACTACATCTGCGCCGACGACACCCATGGCACCGGCATCATGGTCGAAGCCCGAAAACGTGGAATCACGGCCGAAAAACTCATCGAAGAGGTTTGGCAAGGACACACTAAGGACTTTGCCGATTTTCAGATTGAATTCGCGCATTATTCCTCCACCAACAGCGAAGAAAATCGAGAGCTGTGCAACGAGTTCTGGGCCGCCATGAAAGCGCAGAATCACACGACCACCAAATCCGTAGAGCAGCTCTATTGCAATCACGATCAAATGTTTTTGCCCGACCGCTTTGTGAAGGGCACTTGCCCCAAATGCGGTTCTAAAGACCAGTACGGCGACAATTGCGATGTCTGTAGCGCCACCTATTCGCCCAATGATTTGAAAGAGGCCTACTGCTCGGTCTGCCGAAGCACTCCGGTGAAAAAACACTCTGACCATCTGATGTTTCAGCTGGATCATTTTCGCGAATTTTTATTAAGTTGGTTGCCCGAACACACCTCCAAAGAAATGGCCAACAAAATGAAAGAGTGGTTCAACGAGCCACTCCGCGACTGGGATATCTCGCGCGATGCTCCTTATTTTGGTTTTGAAATTCCTGGTCATCCGGGGAAATATTTTTACGTGTGGGTGGATGCGCCCATGGGATATGTGTCCGCTTCGCGGCAGTTCGCTAAAAAATCGGGACTAAACTTCGACGATTTTTGGAAGCCCGATACCAGCGCCAAAGCCGGCACCGAGGTCTATCACTTCATCGGTAAAGACATCGTCTACTTTCACACACTCTTTTGGCCAGCATTGCTAAAAGCTGCGAACTTCCGTACTCCGACTCAAGTTTTCGTTCATGGAAGGCTCACCATCAACGGTGAAAAAATGAGTAAGTCCAAGGGCACAAATATACCTGCAAGGAATTACCTCAAACATTTGGATCCGCAGTTTTTGCGCTATTATTATGCCAGCAAATTGGGAAATACCGTCGATGATTTTGATTGGTCCGAATCCGACTTCATCAACCGCGTGAACTCGGATCTGATTGGTAAAATCACCAATTTGGGCTCTCGCGGGGCGCAAATGCTGAAGAAAAAATCCGACGGCCGTATGACCGAGATGGACACTGACGGACAGAAATTATTCGACAGCGCTGCTAGAAAATCAGAAGAAATCGCTATGCTCATCGAAGGTCGGGAGTTCGCCCGGGCTATTGGTGAAATTCGCGCTATCGCTGACGAGACCAATCGCTATTTCGACGAAAAAGCACCCTGGAAAACGCTCGAGGCCGATCCAGCATCGACCAAAAAAGTTTTAACCACGACGCTGAATATTTTTCGAATGCTGAGCATTTACTTGAAACCGGTGCTTCCAGAATACACCAAAAGAGTTGAAGCCCTGTTCGGCGAAAAACCTTATACCTGGTCGGACGCAAGCCAAGCTCTGAAAAATCATATGATCAACGACTACGAACATCTGGCACAAAGAGTGGACCCAGAAAAAGTAAAGGCAATGATGGAAGACTCAAAACCGAAAGCCGATGCTTCAATACCCCCCAGCGCCGCGGCGCCAACGAAAGCGGCGCCCGGCGGTGAAATTGAAATCGATGTATTCAATCAAGTGGATCTGCGCATCGGCAAAATCATCGAAGCCGAAGAGGTTGTCGAGGCCGACAAATTGCTGAAGTTGAAATTGGATCTGGGCCCTTTGGGAACCCGACAAATTTTTGCCGGCATTCGCTCAGCCTACAAAGCTTCAGACTTAGTTGGCCGCCTGACGGTCGTGGTCTGCAACTTAAAACCCCGAAAAATGAAATTCGGCATGAGCGAAGGCATGGTGCTGGCGGCAGGAGCCGGCGGCAAAGAATTATTTATTCTTTCACCGGACTCTGGAGCCAAACCTGGCGACAAAGTTAAATAGGCCATTGTGTGGCTGATCCCTTTTCTTCGGAACAAACACAAACACTGCAGAGAATTCTACAACTTTCTCTAGAGATTGAAAAAAACCATTTAGATCCGCAATTGCTGGCTGCACTGACCGAGCTACTTCTGAGTTTTCAGAACTCCCCTCGCGCGGACCTACAACGCCTGGCAGAGATCCCCAGGCATTTTTCAGCGGGAATGACCTTGCGCCATTTTGTCAATTTCATGATTCCCGTCGAAAGAGCCCTAGATCGCCAATGGACCGATGCCGATTTTCTGGTAGAGACCGACACTCCGACCACCAAGGCACCCAGGCGACCGATCTATTTTATTTTGGATAATTTGCGCTCGGCCTTCAACGTGGGCTCTATCTTTCGTCTAGCCGACAGTGTCGGCGCGATGGAGATGGCTCTCTGTGGATACACACCCAGACCCGAGCAGTCGCAGGTGAAAAAAACAGCGATGCGCGCCGACCAATTTGTCGCCCAGAAATTTTTTGAACGCGCAGAATCGGCAGTCAGCCACTATCGCAGCGAAGGAATTAAAATCATCGCTCTTGAAACCGGAAAAGATTCAAAGAATATTTTCGCAGCGCCAATGCCCAGCCCGGTGGCCTTTTTACTTGGCAATGAGCGATTCGGTTTGGATCATTCACTTCTATCCCAGGTCGATGAAGTCAGGTCCATCCCCATGTACGGAATTAAAAACAGCCTCAATGTCGGACAAGCCGCCGCCGTTGCCGCCTTCGAATGGAGTCGCCAACACTCATGAACATCGAACCCATCGGAGTCTTCCATTGCTCAAAAAAAAATCCCTATGAAGCCGCTAGGCAAGGCAGTCTTGAAGAGAACAACAGCGAAGGCTACATCCAGCTCAAACCTGGAAAAAATTTCGAACAAGCACTAGAGCGCCTACAAGAATTTTCCCACGTCTGGATCCTGTTCCATTTCCATCACAACCAAAACTGGAAACCCAAAGTCCTACCTCCAAGAGGAAGCCCAACAAAAGTAGGAGTTTTCGCCAGCCGCTCGCCCTACCGCCCAAATCCCATTGGCATGAGCTGCGTAAAATTAAAAAAGATCCAAGGTCTAAAAATCGAGGTCGAAGGTTTCGATCTCTTAGATCAAACCCCAGTTCTAGACATCAAACCGTATCTCCCTTACGCCGACAGTTTTCCAAAAGCCACCAATGGCTGGATCCAAAGCCACCCGCACAAAATCGAGTGGTCAAGCAAAGCGGAAAAACAATTAAAATTCCTCATCCAAAACGGAATCACAGAACTAAAAAACTTCACCCAAATTCAACTCAGCGAAGACCCAACAAACAATAAGAAAAAAAGAATCACCAGCCAATCCAAAGAAAACCACACCCTAGCCTACAGAACCTGGAGAATAGTTTTCACGCTAAAAAATCAAGTGATAAAAATAAAAGAAATCCAAACCGGTTACACCAACGAGGATTTAATAATCCGAGAAGACAAACACAAAGACAAAAAAATCCACAAAGCTTATCTCTCCCAATGGCCTAGATCTACAAGGAGCGCGACCTAGAAGGTGAACCCTAATCCCAGGGCGGGGTAGGTATCTGTCTGGGAATTGTTCTGACTAAGAACAGTGGTGCCGACGGTATAGTTCGTCCAAGTGTAATTATTGTAGACCAAACTGACGCCCAAATAAAAATTACTGGTCACTGGATAGTTGTAACCCAGCTCCACCTCATAACCGGTACCACCGGAAAAATAGGAGCCATCCGATTTGGTGTCGGTCGTGCTGGAGAAATAAGAGCCTATGATAAAAAAGCCATTGCTGCCGTAACCAATGGCCGGCCCGTAACTAATACGCTTTTCTGGCGTGGGAGTTCCCGTTGCATTCAAATAACTGGCGGATGATTCGTAAGCAGCACCTAAATAAAGTCCGCTGCTCCATTGGTAACCAAGCTTTGAAACCACATTGAAAACCTGAGTGTCCGTCGACGACTGCCCCGAATAGGCCGTGGTATGATCATAGCGAAGTACGCTCCAGCCAAACCGAAAACTGTCACCATTGCCCCCGCCACCGTAGGAGGAATAGCTGGCAAAAGCTCCGGCGGGAAGCAGGCACATCAGAAACAGGACCCCTATTTTCCTCACGCTTCATTTCCCTTCAGTTGGCTGACTAAAATCCCGAGCTGCAACATTTCAAAAACGGTCTCTTTCCATTTTTGCAGACTCTGGATACGTCCCATCTCGTGAGTGGCAGCGTGTAGGGCCAGTTGCTCCAGAGAGTATTTTCGCTCGTCGTGCAAAAGATCCACCACCAGCGCTTGCTGAATGCTTAGTTTATACTCAATCAGCTGTTCCTGTTTTTTGAAAAAACAATAGAGCCCACGTTCGCGGTTCAACTTGGGCTGTGCATGATGAAGCTCGACGAATTGCAAAGTGGAGTTAAGCCCTAGCTGACCATGATCCATACGCAGGGCCGCGGCTTCTTGCTGAATCACCAAGTGCCGCAAATATTCAAATTCAGCGACCTCTAAAATCTCTGGCCTGATTCCTTGAAATTTCAGAAAAACAGGAAACCATCTTGGAATGTCAGAATCTGTCGAAACTAAAATTTGCTCGTGAAGTGTCTTACGAAATTGCTCTTGCAAATAGGAGATCTTCTTCTCGTGAAGAATTTCAATGGTCTTAGGAAATACGATGTTCAACGAACTGACATCCACAATCTAATTAGACCCAAGAATGGAAAATAATTGAATATGCAGCGCACAAATCGCAATCTTGTGCGCTGAGCCACACAGAAGATTGATTTGATACTGGAAAGGTCTAGTGTCACAACCCAGTTCATGAAACCAATACGCCTTGCCTTTAACCTAGCGCTGCTGTTCGTCGCTTGTACCTCGATGGCCCAGGCAGACACCTTTGCCGGTGTCATTTCCAAAGTGAACACGAACGTTTATCTACTGCCGTCGGCAGGAGTGAGTGGTTCTTTGGAAGTGAAGACGTTGACCTCCGATGTGCAAAAAAATCTGCTGCGACTAGAGTCCGGCGATTACATGGAGGCCTCTGGCAGCCTTGTCGGCAACGCGTTGGTTTTGAACTCCATTGATTTTGTCGCCCTAGCGGCACTTTTAGGAACTTGGAAAAATGGCGACCATTGGATCATTTTCAGAGATTTTTCAAATGCGTTGGTGTCCTTACAGGGTACGGTGGATTCCAGTGAGCGGCCCGTGGCGATGCCTTATTCGATCATTCCTGGTGTCAACAACACTTGGAAAATTTTCTTTTCCTCTGTCAACCGAGTGATCTCGGCCAGTCTTTCGCTCAAAGGTGACACTGCCGAATTCAGTTTTGTCGATCCGAACAGCGGTAATCCGCAAGTTTATCAGTTAGTGAAATTGAGTTTTTCAGATGATCAGCATAAAAACGGCCACTGACAGTCTTTTTTTTTCCAAAAATGATGCAAAGGATTCCAGGCTGGGTGATCTCGCCCAAGTCACATCGCCGGATGAGTTAGCCAAGCTTGCTAGGGGCGGCTGGGCGATTTTGGGATATCCCGACGACGATGGCATCCGGCTGAACGGCGGACGCCTTGGGGCGCGCGGTGCGCCCGACTGCATTCGCAAATACTTTTATCGGATGACGGCACCGAACTCTTCGCAGGTTTTCCACGACTTGGGAAATTTGCACTTTGAAGTGGCACCGGACAGTGATTCTGTCATCCATCTGCGCGAGCGCCACACCTTTGCGCAAAAAACGGTTTTGCAAATTCTGAGTGCTGGAAAAAAAGTCATGTCTCTTGGCGGAGGTCATGACTACGGCTTCCCCGATGCTGCCGCCTTTGTCGAACACAATTTGAAATCATCCTCACTGCGCCCGGTGGTGATCAATTTTGATGCGCATTTAGATGTGCGTCCCAGCGACAAGGGTTTTCATTCGGGAACTCCGTTTCACCGACTGCTGGAAAAATATCACGGGAAAATTGATTTTTTCGAGGTCGGTATTCAACCCCAATGCAACAGCGTTCACCACCAAGCTTGGGCCAAAGAGCACGGAGCCGTGATTTTAGACTTAATGAGTTTAGAGCGGCAGGGAATGCTGGCCTCTCTACAGCGGCATTTACCCAGCTCTGGCCAAGTCCGACGTCCGCTTTGGCTCAGCATCGATATCGATGGCTTCTGCAGTGCCGAAGCCCCGGGCTGCTCGCAGAGTTTTTCTACTGGCTTACGTATCCAAGAATTTCTTCCGGCTCTTCGCCACCTGAGCGCCCACTTCGATGTGCAGGGCCTAGGAGTTTACGAAGTTTCACCGGCGTTGGATCAAGACGATCGAACCAGCAAACTGGCGGCTCTGATTTTGTTTCATACGGTTTTTCCTTCGCTATGAAAGGTTTTGGTTCGGACAACCATTCTGGCGTGCACCCGAAGCTGCTTCAATCCATCATCGAGGCCAACATCGATCACGCTCCGTCGTATGGCTCTGACGTCTGGAGTGAAAAAGCCCAGCAATCCCTGGCGCAATTGTTTGGCGGAAAAATTTCCACCTTTTTTGTTTTCAATGGCACGGCCGCCAATGTCCTCAGCGCCAGCGCCATGGTTCGTCCATGGAATTCGATTTTTTGCTCGGATCTTTCACACCTGAATGTCGACGAGTGTGGCGCACCCGAATTTTTCGCCGGCTGCAAACTACTTCCACTCCCCTCAAAAAATGGGAAAATCTCTTTAGAAAGCTTGAAGTCCAGCCTGATTCGCAGGGGCGACCAACATCATAGCCAGCCAAAGGCGGTCAGTCTCACGCAGCCGACGGAGTATGGCACTGTTTACACCACCGAAGAAATTCGCGCGATCTGTGACTGGGCCCATAGTGAGGGATTCTACGTTCATATCGATGGCGCGCGCATTGCCAATGCCATCGTCAGTTTGAAAACGGATTTCAAAACCCATCTGAGTGAAAGCGGTGTCGACGTGCTTTCCTTCGGTGGGACCAAAAATGGAATGTTGTTTGGCGAGGCCGTGGTTTTTCTGAATCCCGATCTGGCCAAAGATTTCACCTTTATTCGCAAACAAGCGGCGCAATTGCCTTCGAAGACCCGCTTCATCGCGGCCCCCTTTGCGACATATCTGGAAAACAATTTATGGCACGAGATTGCCCAACACAGCCTGCGGTTGGCGGAAAAACTAGAAGGCCTTGTTGGCGATATTCCCGGAGTGCAAATCACCCAACCGGTGCAAAGCAATGTGGTGTTTGCGATCATCCCGCAAAAATGGGTGAAACCTCTGCGGGAAAAATATTTTTTCTACGTCTGGGACGAAAAAACATTTGAGTGCCGCTGGATGATTTCTTTTGATACCACCGAACAAGACGTTGAGGGCTTCGCCCAAGCCCTCACGGTTCTTTCCAAAGGTTAAGGCACAGCTTCGATCACCTCAATCGTGAAAACGCCCTGATCCATGCCTTTGGACTTTACGATGTATGGAAACAGCTGGGCAAGAAAGCTAGTTTTTACATCTGGCTCAAACTCACTGCCAGTGAGCTCGATTCTCACAGTCTCTGTTTCATTGTTCTGTAATTGAGTGTTGGCTGGGTAGAGGAGTTTCACTGGAAGCACTTCTTGGTGATCAAAAGCGACGAAGGATTCTGTGCGACAGCAGACGATCTTTGTCCTGAGCCGGGTCACGGTCTCTGTTTTGGTCACACGGCGAATATGAGCCACTCGTTCCATATTGCAGATTTGCTTTTTCTTAATCACACGACAGACTCGGTCCATGGTGTAATAAGTTTCATTGACGACTCTTGTGATGGTCTCTTGATAAGGAATTTCTACGCTATAAGGTACACTCTTGGTGTATCTTCGATAGATATTTTTAGATAGCACACCTTTGAGCTCCAGCCCGTCAGCCACTGTCCTCGTCAAGGTCAGTTGCGGAGTTTCTATAGGATCCGCCAAGACGTTGAAACTGAATGCCAATAGACACAGAATGATGCTTCGTGAAATTTTAAATAGGCTCATTTTGCCCTCCGCCGAAGAGCTAAAGCAATTTTCGTTCCAAGAAAACTTGGCACCAGTTGGCGGTTCAAAGAACTTTGATTTTTTCCAACACTTCTTGGGCGTGACCGGGGACCTTGACGCCTCTCCATTCAGCGACAAGTTGGCCTTTTTCATCGATAACAAAAGTACTCCGCTCAATTCCCAGCACCTTGCGGCCGTACATATTTTTTTCTTTGATCACGCCGAAAATCTGACAGGCCAATTCTTCCTCGTCACTGAGCAAATCCACGGTGTAGCACTGTTTAGTTTTGAAACCTTGGTGTGATTTCAAGCTGTCCCGCGAAATACCAAAGACATCGGTGTTTTGTCGCGCGAATTCTTTTTTGAGTTTGGTGAAGTCATGGCCTTCAATGGTGCAACCAGGAGTGTTATCTTTCGGGTAAAAGTACAGCACCAGCTTCTTGCCCTGATGGTTCTCGAGACTGAAGGTCGGTTGGTCCACCTGTGTTGACGGGAGGCTGAACATCGGGACTGGCTGGCCCAACTGGATTTTGGCCAGGTAGGCTTGGATTTTGGGGGGCTTGGTTTTGGCTGCGGGCTTCGCCGCCTTCGCTTTGGATTTCGGTTTTGACTTCGGCTTTAGCTTGGATTTCGCCATTGTTTTGCTCCTGGCCAATATTGGCTTCGTTGACTGGAGCCGCATTTATAACCTCACTCGGCGCGGAATTCAAAGCATTCACTGCAGGCGCAGCCTCTGGATTTTCGGCGGGCGGTGCCCCTGCCACTCCGGGCAATCCCACGGTCGGCCGTGGGTTCGGCGACTCGGACGGAGGCGGTGGCGCCATCGGTGCAGGTGGAGCTACAGCCGCCACCACTTCGGTCTGTTTGCGTGGTCCCATTTTTCGATTGTCGACCACGTGAATTCGACCCGCCAGTGGCACCTGCAACTTCAGGCAAGGCTGCTCAGAAACACAGCCGATTTTTTCCATCAAGTTCTGGTAGTGGTCGGCCTCTACCGTCAGCAAATCATGCTGATCGGCTTGGTATTCAAAGCGATGAAACTGATAGTGTTCGGCCCGGGTCAAACCCAGTCCCAAATGCTGACAGGACATCTTCAGTATTTTGTCGTCGTCCCCTGCGACCACGTACTCACAGGTGATGGTTTGATTCAGCAAGGCCAAAGACTCACCGATGCCTTCTTTCACCTGATTGGGATGAATCCACAGACTCATCTTCGCTGGAGCTTTTGGGTTCTCGAAATTCGTCCATTTGATTTCCGCTACAGAGGGCAACAACCCCGAACGACAATCATTATGTATCAGTGTGAGGTCGAAGGGTTTCGTAGCATCAGTCACGTCAACGCTCGAAAGCTCATCGTGACTCTGCGGACAGGTTGGATTCGCCAAGATCCCCACGGCATCACTGGCCATGTGTTTCGCCAAACGCACGGAAAGTGCTTTCATCGGCGAAGTGGTGTTGGAACTAGCGCCCACAAGCAGCCTCCAACTTTCGGAAAAAACCAGGTGGCTTTGCTGTAAAACTCGCAAAGTGGAGTTCATTTTTCGACGGGCCAAGGTTGGGTTTCGTTTCACTACGATGATGTGCTCGGCCTGCCTAGCGGCTTGGATCTCAGATTGAGACAACGGCAATTGGCGCCAATGAATGTGAATCGCGTAAGCCATTCCCATGATACATAGAGCAAAAAATAACAGCCAGTTTCTCATGCTTATAAAGAGTGCAAATCAGGTGCCACAATACTTCATTTTTTCTATTTAATTACAGATAGTTACATACATAACCAGTGAATCAAATTGAGATGTTTTGGGTGCTGACCAATGGACCTCCGACAGGTGACTAATTCCTAATCATGGCTCAAAATTAGGGCACCGCCCGCATAAGCTCTGCGAAATCTTGCGATCGATAGGCTGTCTGCAGAGGGAGGATTTTTAAACAGATTCCATCTTTTTTCTTGCGCCGAAGACCTGTTGAGATTCAGTCTAGAATGCTCTATCACTGCGCAAGAGGTCCAAATGCAAATGTCCAATCACGAGTCCATGCAGCCTTGGCTGAAAAATTATCCAGCGGGAATTAGCGCTAACATAGATCCAAACCTCTACCCCAATTTGATGACGGTTTTTGATGAAGCAGTCAGGAAGTTTCGTGGCCATCGGGCCTACTCTAACATGGGGACGGTTTTTACTTTCGAAGAATTGGACCGGCTGTCAGGAAATTTTGCCTCGTTTTTGCAGAACGAACTGAAGCTCAAAAAGGGCGATCGCATTGCGCTTCAAATGCCCAATCTTTTGCAGTTTCCAGTGGCGCTCTTTGGAGCTCTGCGCGCGGGCCTGACTGTGGTCAATACCAATCCGCTTTACACAGCACCAGAAATGAAACATCAGTTTCGGGATTCGGGCGCCAAAGCCATTGTCATCTTGGCCAATTTCGCAGGCCTTCTAGAAAAAGTTTTGCCAGAGACCGATATTGAATCCGTCATCATCACAGAGATCGGCGACATGCTCCCCTTTCCTAAGAACTGGGTGGTCAACAATGTCGTCAAGCACGTGAAAAAAATGGTGCCACCCTACCATCTGCCCGAGGCTTATAAATTTCGTCAGGCTCTAGAAGTTGGCGCCAGTAAACCTTATCAATCCGTCGAGTGTCATCACGAAGACATTGCGTTCTTGCAATACACCGGCGGCACCACCGGTGTGTCGAAGGGTGCTGTGCTGACTCACCGAAATGTGATCGCCAACATGCTGCAAATCGTGGAGTGGATGCGGCCGGCACTCAAGCCCGGTGAAGGAGCCATCATCACCGCCCTTCCGCTGTATCACATTTTCTCTCTGGTGGTGAACTGTCTGACACTTATGCATTATGGCGCCGAAAATATTTTGATCACCAATCCCCGCGATATTCCTGGCTTCATCAAGATTTTGAAGAGCTCCAATTTCACCGTGGTGGCTGGCGTGAACACGCTTTTCAATGCACTGATGAATGATCCCGAATTTGAAAAGATCGATTTTTCCAATTTGAAACTTTCCGTGGCAGGGGCTACGGCGCTTCAGCGAGTGGTCAGCGATCGTTGGTTCAAGATCACGAAAACAAAAATCGTTGAGGGTTATGGATTGACAGAGTCTAGCCCCGTGGTCACCTGTAACCCCGTGGATGGCACAGAACAAATCGGAACTATTGGTATGCCGGTGCCCTCCACCAGTGTGAAATTGGTCAACGATGACGGCATCGAAGTCGCCCGCGGCGAACCCGGCGAACTGTGCGTGAAAGGTCCGCAAGTCATGCGCGGCTATTGGAACCGCGATGACGAGACCAGGAAAACCATCAAAGACGGTTGGCTCTACACGGGCGATGTGGCCGTTCTTCTCGAGGACGGATTTTTTAAAATCGTCGACCGCAAGAAAGACTTGATTTTAGTTTCTGGCTTCAACGTTTATCCCAATGAAGTGGAGGATGCGATTGCCTCACATCCTAAAGTCTTGGAAGTCGCTGTGGTCGGAGTGGCCGATGAAAAATCTGGTGAAGCCGTGAAGGCCTTCGTGGTCAAGCGGGATCCAAGTTTAACCGCCCAAGAAGTGATAGAGCACTCCCGCAAGAGTCTGACGAACTACAAGGTGCCAAGATCAGTTGAGTTTCGTACGGAGTTACCGAAAACAAACGTAGGGAAAATCCTACGCCGAGCACTTCGCGAGACTACACCCACCAAATAAGTTTTTATTGAAGTGCTACTTTTCCGCCACGAAAAATAGCGTGGCCCGAGTCATCGTCGTATAAAGACGACTAAACTCATAAAGCTCTAAATGGGGAAGAAGCATCAGTTTCTTTTTCTGCAATTTAAATCCAGCTTCAGATAAAATATTGGACAAGTTCAAATGATTATTTTGATCCGCCATATTTTTAAAACCCGGAATCCCCAAATTGATCCAAACCCCACCTTTTTTCAAAACCCGATGTATTTCTAAGAATAAAAGAGTGTGGTTCGGAATTATATCCAGCACATACTGTGTGATAACGGTGTCTAAGCTGTCAGATTCGAATGGCAGCCTATGTATGTCGGCAACGATGACCTGGATATTTTTTCTTCTCTTCACCTGGCCTGCAGGGATTTTAATCCTCTGTTGCTTGAGCGCATAACTATCCGATGGAAAATTCATCAAAAGCTCGATTTTTTTGCCGCTCAGAATTTCCTTCACCAATAGAACTGCAGGAACGCAATTGTCTACGGCATAAGCCGACGAGTACATGGCCGACAAATCATAAGCCAAACGACTTGCACCACTGGCTAAAATTGCGACTTTATCCCTAGGCATTTTCTTTTGTGATTTGATGGCACCCAGGAACATCTTAAGCGTGTGCTTGTATTCACGCGTCTGATGCCAATCTCGGACAAAATAAGGCAAAAGCTGCTGGGCCCGCCAGTACGTGCCTTTTTGATCATCTTTCCATATTTTCTTCTTGGTTTTTGATGGGGTTCGATAGGTAGAAGAAAAATTTGAAGCTCTCATCAAATTCTTTAGCAGGATTAAATTTTTCTTTTGCGCGAAAATTCCATCTAAAAGCAATCTCCTGTCACTCGGGGTTTTGTTAGTCCGGGCCTGCCGTACTTTTGTTTGTAATGTGGATAATTCATGAGAAATTTGATCCTGATGCAGCCGGATCAGATCCTTCGAATTTTTTACCAGCAATTGAACACCCTTCGAAGCGGGAAATTTCACTCGGCAGCTGGCGCATTTAAGGCGGTCATCTCTGTCAACCTGGAGGGGCCTTCTGCAGATGACGCAAACGTATTCCGTAAGGTTCATATTGCAGGGAATAGCATCGGACTCCCAATGACGCAAGCGAGGACATATGGTTCTTCGCAAGTGTATTGATTAACAGGCCAGAATGAAATAGCTTTTTTTGGGGGAGTGCACATGAGTTGGAAATCAGACAAAATCACCATCGTTGGCGGCGGTTCGGCCGGCTGGATGACGGCCGCCACCTTGATCAAATTTTTTCCCCATAAACAGATCACTGTGATTGAAAGCGCCACGGTGCCCACAGTCGGCGTCGGCGAAAGCACACTTGGTCAAATTCGCGGCTGGATGCACGCCTTAGACATTGAGCCAGAGCAGTTCATGAAAGCGACAGATGCCTCTTTCAAACTCAGTATTAAATTCATCGACTTTTACAAAAGCGGAGCCGGTGGTTTTCATTACCCTTTTGGCCGCCCCTTTTTACCCAAACAGACTCAAATTTTTGGACTCAGCGATTGGTCACTGAAAAAAGCTCTGCACCCAGAGACTCAGGTACAGGATTACTGCCGAACTTTTTTTCCGGCAATGTCATTGGTGGATCGCAATAGGTTCAGTCGAAACACCGATGGGCAGCTCGATAACTTTGATTGCGATAAAAATGTCGCCTTTCACTTTGACGCCACCAAGTTTGGCGCCTGGCTACGTGACAAATACTGTCTACCAAAAGGAGTCCAGCATATCATTGCAGACGTTAAAGACGTTCAGCTGGGTGATCAAGGAATCCACCATCTGACTTTCGGTGATGGCCAAAAAGTGGCCGCCGATCTGTACATCGACTGCACTGGATGGAAAAGTCTGTTGCTAGGTTCTGCTCTCAAAGAGCCTTTTATTTCTTATCAGGATATTTTGCCAAACAACAGAGCCTGGGCCACACAGGTGCCATATGTTGACAAAAAAAGCGAGCTTGAGCCCTTTACCAGCTGTACGGCCATCAGTAATGGTTGGGTTTGGAATATCCCACTGTGGTCGCGCATCGGAACTGGCTATGTCTATAGCGATAAGTATATTTCAAAAGCTGCTGCACTTGAGGAATTTAAAACATACTTGCGCAAACGTATGGTGATAGCAGATGCCCAACGAGTGGAACATTTGGATTTCAAAGACATCGCAATGAGAATCGGTATCCACCAACGGACCTGGGTGAAAAACGTCCTGGCCATTGGATTGTCGGCTGGCTTTATTGAGCCCCTGGAAAGCAATGGCCTATTCACTGTTCACGAATTTTTATTAAAAGCCGTGAGGTCTTTGGGGCGAGAGTCCTTTACTCAGTGGGACATTGACACCTACAATTTGGCGGCCAATACCATCTTCAATAACTTTGCCGAATTCGTTGCGCTCCATTATGCACTGTCCATCCGTGATGATTCCGAATATTGGCAAGACATCTCTCGCAAAAGTTTTCGCTCCCAGACAATTGAGAAACTTTTAGCGACAACACACGGATTTGCCGATCTGTCCAACCGGAAGATGTTTCTGGACCGACATGAGGAGCACATGGGGATTCACTGCATCGCCACTGGAATGAACTACTACGTGGCGGATCCAAGCCTACTAGCGCATTTACGTTACCAGCACCCCCATATCGACTATGAGGATGTGATCAATTCACTCGATAAAAAGTGGAAAAAGCAACAGCTCAAATGGCGACGGGCCGCCGACAAAGCTCCAACACTGTATCAGTACCTAAACAGAAATATTTATAAAAATAGCTAGTTGGTACCAGATCTTGGAACCTGGCCATCTTAGGCTGGTCAGCGAACACCTGTTGACCTAGATCAATGAGCCACCCAAAATTTCATCAAGGTTGCCATCGCGGTAAACCCCAGAACCAAGAGACTTCCCAACTTCAGAGTCAGGCGATATTCAGACTGTTAGATCTTGTTTTGTTGCCAACTCACCCTCGACAATCTCTGTGATGACCTGAAGTTGTATTTCGGCTTGCTCCCTAGAGAACCCAGCGTCTTCCAACCGTTTCAATCGGACCCATCGAAAGGCCAACGCATTTCACCTGTCGCGCGACAGGTGAAATCCTAAGCCCCATCCCCATGCAGATGGCAGGAGCAAGACTTGCGGTTGATCCAGTGAGCGCTGATCAGTAGCGCACTTCCCACGATCATCACCACGGGCTCACTCCAGTAAGACAGCGACGAGTGGAAAAACACCGGTACGATACCTATGATGATCAGACCCGCCACACCCAAAATTAAAACCGAAGATTTCCCGTGATGACGATAGCCCGAAATAAACGCCCAGAGCCCCACGGGCACAATCATCAAGGCCATCACCCAGTGAAACCACGGGTGGGCCACGTAATAGCGGGCCATGATCGGAAGCGATAAAATGATCAGCGGTGTCACCGCACAGTGAATGGCGCAAATCAGTGACAGACTCATACCGAGTTTATCAAGACTGATCACTTGCTTCATGTTGAATCTCTGCAAAATTTTTTGCACCAACGCCACCCTATTTTCCGCGCAGCTGACCCAGCTTTCGACCTAAAAACATGCGGAAGTCATCTACATACCCGAAGGCGGCGGGAACAACAACCAGAGTTAGAAAAGTTGAACTTATTAGCCCCCCGATAATGGCAATCCCCATAGAGGTTCTTTGTGCTGAGGCCTCATTCAAACCTACGGCAATTGGCACTGTTCCTGCGATCAACGCGAAGCTGGTCATTAAGATCGGTCTTAGTCGCGTTCGACAGGCCTTAATTAGAGCTTCTCTGCGGGACATTCCCTGCGCCAATAATTGCACGGTATAATCCACTAATAAGATTGAGTTTTTGGCCACCACTCCCATCAACAGCACGATACCGATCATGGAAAAGATGTCGATGCTCTTTTGCGTGATGAAAAGCGCCACCAGGGCGCCAACGATGGCCAGCGGTAACGCCAGCAAAATCGAAAATGGCGTTATAAAACTTTCATACAGACTAGAGATCACCAAGTAGATGAAGATCACTCCCAGGGCCATCGCAATCAGCATGTTGTTCATGAGATCCTTGAAGTCCTCGGCTTGGCCTTTGAAACTGTAGGAAATCCCAGCTGGCAACTTAAGCTCCGGATCCTCTTTCAAAATCTTTTCTACGTCGGTGGTGATATTTCCTAAATTTCCACCAGTGCCAATATTGCCCTCGATGTTGATGAAGCGGGCCTTGTTCTGTCGATTGATCTGCGAGTAACCCGTGGTCTCTCGACCGACGGCGACCTTGGACAACGGAATCATATTGAAGTTCACGTTGGGCACGTGAGTGGTGGCGAATTCTTTACGAATGTCGCGATCCTCTTCACGCAAGCGCACGCGAATGTCATACTCTTGTCCGTTTTGACGGAAAGTTCCTGGCACTCCGCCCTCGACCCGCGCACGCAACTCTCCGCCGGCGGTGACTGTGGACACCCCCAGCGATTCTGATTTGCCGCGATCAAAATCCACATGGAATTCTGGTTTTCCCGAGCGGTAATTCGTGTCGACATCCACCAATCCCGAAATTTTTTCCATGCGTAGCTTCAACTTGTCCACGTAGGCCGAAAGTTGATCCAAATCATCGCCAGTGACGTTCAGATTGAAAGGTTTTTCGCCGGAATTCCCTAGATCCACATCGGCAATGGAAATTTTTCCCTCGGCCTGCAGAGCCTCTAGCTGTTTGCGAACTTGATCCTTCACTTGGCCAGTGGTTTGCCGTCGATCTTTTCTGGGAACCAGGTGCACATAGACGTTGGCTTTGTTGGGCTCTGTAATTCCGCTGGTGGAACCCACCACGGAAGAGATCAAATCAATGGCTGGATTCGATTTCAGGGAATCTGTGATTTTATCGGTAGAGATTTTGGTGGCAGCCAAATTTGTGCCCACTCGTTTTTCTAGATTGACGTAGAATTCACCGTTGTCAGCGGCAGGGATGAAGTTTTTGGGAATGAAAGCAGACAGCGCCAGACTGGCAAAAAAGATCAGGGCCGCGATACCCAGGGTTTTCAGATTGTTCACCAACACCCACTCGATGATGTCCTGATATTTGGCCTCTAGCCAGTTTTGAAAGCGATCAAAGCTGGCCAGCATCCTGCCAATCGGACCTTTGCTTTTTTCATGGGAATTCCCCGAAGCCAAATAGGCCGACAGCATCGGCGCCACCGTAAAGGCATCAAACAGAGAGATCATCATAATGAAAACGATGGAAAGTCCAAACTGTTTAAAAAATTGACCGACAATTCCGTCAAGAAATGCGATCGGTCCAAACACCGCAATAACGACCATGGTCGTTGCGATCACCGCCAATGAAACTTCCTTAGTGCCATTGATGGCGGCATTGATGGGAGACTCTCCCATCTCCAGATGGCGAAAGATATTTTCGCGCACGACAATGGCGTCATCGATCAACAGACCGACCGCCAATGACAGTGCTAGCAAAGTCATAATGTTGATGGTGAATCCCATCATGTACATGATGACAAAAGCACCCAAGAGCGAATTTGGCAGCGCCATTCCCGTAATAAAAGTCGAGCGCACATTGCCCAGAAAGAAAAACACCACCAGAACGGTCAGCAAAATACCGATCAGAATGCTCTCGCGCACGTCCTCGATGTTCATGCGGATGGGCTGAGCCGTGTCGCGAACCAGGTCAATGTGCAGATCCAGTCCCCGCTGTTGAAGCACCTCGTTGACCAGGGGAATTTTAGCGACGACCGCGTCCACGACTTTGACCGTGTTCGCCCCTGACTGCTTGTAGACATCGATGTAAACCGTGGGCTCCCGTTCGTAATTCTTTTTCTTGGTCATCAGTGAGGCAGCGGCCTCTTCCTCGACCAAACCTTCTTTCACTTCCGCGATCGTGTCCAAACTGACCGAACGATCCGATCCCATGAAACTGACGTTCACGTGTTTGAGCGCATCCAGGGACTCAAACTCTCCGGAGGCGCGCATGATGGTCTGTGTGTCGTTCAAGTCGACTTTGCCCACCGGCACGTCTTTCGATGTATTACGAATTTTTTCGATGACCTGCAGGAGTGAAATGTCTCGGTCTTCGAGTTGTTCTTTGTTCACCAGAACTTGAATTTCTCTTTTTCGGCCGCCGATGATAGAGACCTGGCCGACCCCGCCCAAAGTTTCAAACTGTGGTTTTACGACTGTGTCGATAGCGTCGAACAGCGCCGCCGGATCGATCTTGGAACTGGCCGCCAAACGAAGTACGGCCTGATCGGCAGGGTCGAAGCGACGAATGACTGGATCTTTGATGTCCTCTGGCAAATTTCGGCGAATGTTTCCGATGCGCTGACGCACCTGTTGCTCCAGATCTTTGATGTCAGAGCCAATTTTAAACTCCATGATGATCAACGAGATGCTGTCCAAGTTTTCGCTGGTGATTTTCTTCAGTCCCGAGAGCGAAGAAAGCTCGTCTTCCAACACCTTGGAAACCTGTCGCTCCATATCCACCGGAGAAGACCCGGAGTAAACGGTCTCTATGGATAAGATCGGAAAAGTCACATCCGGAAAAAGGTCCACACTCATTTTCATCAGAGAGGTCAGCCCCAGAATCAACATTAAGGCGACGACACTGGTGATAAATATCGGTCGTTTGATAGAAAGTTCGGACAACATCATTTTTTAAATTCCTTGATCTTTCAGGTTCACGAACATCCTTGCTTGAGCTTCCAATTTTCTTTGAGCCACCTGAAGGCGCGATAAGGTCAACTCAGACTCTGCTGCATCCTGTTCCGCCAGCACGACTTGCGATGTGATGGAAGCTCAAGCAAGGATGTTCGTGAACC
>Ga0206924_1016_pt1 | contig 55294 bp, 52 predicted proteins | sample Alteio_BWOrgHeat_61_FD_152947 | JGI IMG/M metagenome (GOLD analysis project Ga0206924, IMG submission 152947) | Enriched cells from forest soil in Barre Woods Harvard Forest LTER site, Petersham, Massachusetts, United States -... | ecosystem: Environmental > Terrestrial > Soil > Temperate forest >...
ATGGAGAAACTGACTGGCCAAGAGCTGGTCTGCGTGCCCTGCGATCCAGGCTGGAGTGACGTGGGCTCGTGGGACGCGGTGGCCGATGTTTTCGAAAAAACTGGTCAAGAAAAAGTGAAATCGGTGGAAGTCGATTCAAAAAATAATTTTGTGCTGCCACAGCTGCAAAAAAAATACGCCTTCGTCGGAGTCGATGACCTGATCGTGGTCGACACTCAAGATGCGCTGCTAATTTCCCGCCGAGGCCATTCCCAGGACGTAAAAACTGTGGTGGATCGCCTGAAATCCGAAAAGTCCAAATTGGTGGACGAGCACACTTTCGAAGAGCGCCCCTGGGGCCGTTTCGATATCCTGAAAGATTTTTCTCATTTCAAATCCAAAGTCATCGAAGTCAATCCTGGCGCGCAGATCAGCTACCAATCCCACGCTAAGCGTGAAGAGCACTGGATCATCACCAAAGGCGAAGGTATTGTGACTCTGAACGAGGTCGAAACCAAAGTTCAGCGCGGCAGTTACATCAAAATTCCGCTGGGCTCAAAGCACCGGATTAAAAATATCGGCACCGGCGGCTTGGAATTCGTCGAAGTGCAACTAGGCTCTTACTTCGGGGAAGACGACATCGTCCGATATCAGGACGACTACCAGCGGGTGTGATTATTTGCAGAGATCCCGTCGTGCAGCAGTGAGTGAGTGACCATTTTCGAAGTAACTGTCGTACTTGATCACATATTTGCACGCCTCTACACTGTTATTGAGCTTAAAGAGGGTGTAGGCCAAAAGCTTTTCGGCGATGAAGTTGTGGGGCTGTCGAACCAGAATTTTTGTTAACTCAGTTGAAGCCGAATCAAATTTTGTGTCAAAGACCAAGGTTTGTGCCGCATTTAAGCAAACTCTCCACTCCGATGGAAATATTGAGCACATAGTTTGACTGAGCTCTAGGTCTTTGGACGCGTGTCTTTCAACATACTTGGTGATAGTGAAGCAAATTGCTAACGTGATTATCGCGAAGGTGAGCAATCCCAATAAAATGGCTTTAGGTCTTGTGATGTCCACTGACCTCATCGGATAGGACTGACAAACAAGATGGACAAGGCAAAATAGGACTAGGCTGTAGCTCCACGCATTTTCTAGAGGGAACGCGAACAGGCTAAGAACAAAGAAATAGACCAGCGAAGAACATGAAAATAAAATGCCGTTCAGATCATCTTCCCTTATTAGCCTTAGGGTTGATTTGAAAAATATCACTCCGCCCATGAAAAAAAGCAGCAATGAAAAACCGATGCCGTATTCCGAGGCAATGTCTAAAAAAGTATTGTGCGGTGAAAATGGGATCATGTTTTCGCCGGCCTCAGGATCGGCCATAATTTTATGGCGATAGTTCATGTAAGAAAATCCAAATTCCTGAAACCCAACGCCCAAAGGATTGTCCTTGATCAATTCAAGGGTGTTGTTCCACATAATCCACCGAACTCGAGTGGACACAGTTTTCCTATTATTGGCTGCAAAGTTAAATCTGTTCAGAATTGGACTGTCGATAAGGTTAAGACTGGGAATGGCAAGCAGGCCGATCAAAATGGCAGCCATGCAAACCACTGTTAGAGTTTTTCGACTCATCTTCCGATAAAACTGAAAGAAGAAGAAAAATAAAATGGAACTAAATAAGGCGACGAAAACGCTCCTAGTCTGATGGACTGAAATCAGCGCCAGTGCATTCAGCGCTCCTACCGTGCTCCATAATTTGTAAAGCTTGTTTCCACTGTGGTATCCAAGAAACAAACAGACCAGCGCAAAATAGCCATAATATTCCGATGACATGTTCAGATTTCCAAAAAGATCCATTGGTAAGTCGAGATAACTAATCCCGCAGCGAAAAAGGTCTTCGTGAAACACGCCCAAGCTTCCACAGGCCAAAAGGACTAGTAGCATTTTCTGTGGCCAGGCTTGAGATGAGAAAAATTGTCCATAAAAAAGAATCAATGCCATCGAGGCCAGTGCCCTAAGTAAAAAAAGTGTATTGAGGGAATGATAGTTGGCAATTAGGCTTACAAGGTAAAAAGCAACAGTGATCCCGAGTAGTGCGGACGCCGGGTTGCAGATAACCAGTTTTCGCTGAAGCGTGACATAGAGGCCAGCCAACCCAGCGCAGAAGTAAAGCGCAATCCATTTCGCCTGAGTAAATGGTTCAGCAATCCACGGAAGAAAAAAAAGCGGCATCAGAACAACGCTGATGCCGCCAACTATTTTGAATAAATCAGTTCTGAAGCTGGTCAGTTGCCGCAATCGACTCTCTTAATTTGAGTGGCATAGATACCTGGCCACCGACCACCAAATTCTCCAACTTGAGCAATGCCATTTTGATCAAAATAGATCAAATCCGCTTTCATGGTATTTGGGTTAACTGGCGCGACCTCCGAGGAAATGAACAACACTTTGCTGTAGTTTTGGGACCTACAGTATCCGAGCGCTCGGCGAGTCAGGCTCAGGGCCGCCTGTGGATTATGTTGGGTAGGGTACGATGAATACTCCGGATACGATGAGTATTGAGGGTAAGAGGAATATTCCGGGTACGATGAATACTCGGGATATGAAGAGTACTGAGGGTAAGAGGAATATTCCGGATACGATGAATACTGAGGATACGGCGAATAGCCTGTCAGTTCTTTGCTTGTATTAGCCAGGAAAAAGTAGTCCTCAATCGTCGGGTTTTCAAAGGTCTTCTGGTCGGCATTTGCCGTAGCAGCAAGAAGAATGGTAGCGCTGATTGCAACAAACAAGGATCGCATATACAACCTCCTAAAAAGGCATCACTAAATTCCTGGTAGTGGTACCAATACAGGAAGACACATTGATCTGCAATAATTCGGTGAAAGCACGATCTGGGGTTGCATTTATTTCATGTTGAAGACCAAAACGTCCAAAAGTTAGACAGTGTATTTATGCTCCCCAAACGCATTTTACCAAATTTTGACTTGGTCCTCTGGGGTCAAGAACATCGGGTCGCCTTTTTTGCACTGAAAAGCTTCGATGAAACCTGGCTGATGCTTCATTTGTTCGTTGATCCTTGCCCAGCCCAAAGAATGCGGGTTGGTTTTAATCTGAAATTCTTCTGCCTTCGGTAGCGCTTTGTAGCACCACAGTCTGGCGAAGGCGACGAAGAATCTCTGCTTGTCTTCGACCGAACCGATTCCTTTCGGGAAAGCCGCATTGTACGCGAAGGTCAGTCCAACATTGTCAGCAATATTTTCACCAAGTGTGAGTGCACCATTGTGATGAGCTTTGTTGAAGTACTCGACCATGCGTTGGCCGCGCTTTTGGAATTCGCCGACTTCTTTCAAGCTCATCCACTGGTTCAATTTTCCCGTTTCGTCGTACTTCGCGCCCTGATCATCGATGCCATGGCCCAGTTCGTGGCCGAACACAGTGCCGACCGCGCCTAGATTTTCGGTGAGGTCGCCTTCAGTGACGAAAAATGGATACTGCAAAATTCCAACAGGCAGGACGAATTTGTTCGCCGAGGGATTGTAGTAGGCGTTCACGGTCAGCGGGCCCATGTCCCAGGCTTCCATGTTCACTTCACCCTTGGCCTCTTCTAAGTCTTTTTCGATGCCAGCTTTGGCGCGCAGCTTTTCGTTCTCTATGCGATGACTGGCGGAATACTTTTTGGTCGGAGTGAAGTCCCACTCTTTGTCCGTCTGCGGTTTCACTAGATACAATTTCGCTGTCTGTATTTTTAGAATCGCTTTTTTCTTGGATTCGTCGCTCAGCCAAGTGTTGGCGTTGACTCCGGCGATGATACTTTCTTTGATTTTCGCGGCCACGTTGCGGACTTTCTCTTCAGGAAAGTTCGGGAACATGCGCGGAAGTAGGATGGCGTCGAGCTCGCGATTGAAGTCGTGCATGATTCTTCGCGTGCAGCGCTCATCGCGGTCCGGGCGCTTGATCGGGCCACCTAGGTATTTTTTATTGAAATCAAACAGCCGTTGGAAATACGCCGGATTGCTGTCGTCCAGTGTTTGATAGCCGAAATGCACAAGATAGAAATCTTTCAGTGTTGGTAGGCTTTTCTCATCGCTGTGAGCGAGCAGAAAATCCAGCGCTTCTGGCACGGGGTTGCTCACCAAAAGTGACGGCGGAAATTTGCCAGTGACCTGAGCGGCGCCTAGGTTGCCGTATTTTTTCACAAACTCTTCCTGGGTGGTCTGGCGCTTTTCGGACCAGCGCTGGCGCAGAACTTCGGGGTGAGGATAGATCTTCACAAATTCTTTTTCGAACGCAATAAGTCCATCCGCTCGCTGTTCGATGTCTTTTGCCTTGGGTTCTACGATGTGGAAAAAATCGATGATCAACTTTCGGTAGTCTTTCATCAGGGCGGCGTCTTCGTAATAGCTGTGCTCGGGAAGGTTCATCAGCTTGGTCATTAAGATAATGTCGTAGACTTTGGGATTGTCTTTGTTCGGATCAGTTCCCACCATGAATAGGCTATCATCACCGTTCCAAATATTGGCGACATTTAAATTTAAAAAATCCGCCACTGTTTTGACTTTGCCAAGTTCGGTTTGAAGCTGGGTGATCTCTGCCTTTTCTTGTTTGATGCCATCTTTGACGTTCATGCAGGCTTGGTAATAGTCCTTCACCTGCTGATCACGGGCGCTTAAGTGTTTTTCTTTTTGGATGTGGCTGAAGAAATCTTTTTTGGATTGTAAAATGCGTTCGCTGGAATCGTTGAAAGCGAAATCATGCATGCTGCGGTCTTCGCGCAGTTTGAAGGCTGCCTCGGCGTTGGAGCAGACATATTTATGAAAGTCTTCGCAGGGCATTTCAGTTTTACTTAAGGGGAAGACGCGTTTGGCTGGGATTTCTGAAGTCGGCTCTACCGCGGGTCCTTTGTCGGCAGCGTGTATGTTAGATCCCAATAGAACTACGGCAGTTACAGCGGCAAGAATATTCATATGTACCTCATTTGTCTGGTAATTCTTCCTCGGTCGGCGCGTAAGCACAAGCTTTTTTGAGCAAACTTCTTGCCCAAAATACGGCAGCGAAATAGTCTTGGGCGCATGTGGCGGAGGGGTTCGTTCATATTAGTAATAGTTCTTTGTGCGGCAAGTGGTTTGCGCGCCTTTTCCACGTGGGGCCACACTCTTAGTATTGAAGTCCAGTTGCAAAAGGCCGGCTTCCAAAAATACGTCGATGAAGTACCGCGTTTGACCTCTATTAAGGTGCCGTTGTCGGCGCGTCCGCACACACCTTTCGACCTGGACATTCACTTGCGCCAGATGAAGGTAAAAATTCATCGCGATTTGCCAGAAGCCTTGGCTTGGGGTTACGAAGGCCTCACTCCAGGTCCCATGATCGAGGTCCAGTCTGGCCAAGCTCTGCGCGTCCACTGGAAAAACGATTTACCTCTTCAGCACATTTTGCCGGCGGCGACAGGCATGGACATGAGCACCACTGTGCCACTTCCCGATGTGCGCACGGTGACTCATTTGCATGGCGCTTCGGTCGAGCAGGCTTCGCAGACGGATTCTGTGCACAACAATGATGGCTGGCCGGATGCTTTCACGGTTCCCGGTCAAGAGCAGATCTCGCTTTATCCGAATCAAGTTTCAGCGCGCACGTTGTTTTTTCACGATCACGCCATTGGCACCACGGGTAGGAATGTGGCTGCAGGACTCATGGGTTTGTATCTGATTCACGACGACTACGAACGTTCGCTGAACTTACCCAGCGGTCCCTACGAAATCACTTTGGCCTTACAAGCGAAGGGGCTGAACGCCGACGGCAGTATGTACTACGTGGCCGACCTGAACAACGAGCACTACGGAAACGTGGTCGCAGTGAACGGAAAAATCTGGCCTTACATGAATGTCGAGCCTCGGAAATACCGCTTGCGGCTAGTGAACATCTCCAACGCCCGCAGCTACGACATGAAATTTGTGGATGTCGGTGATCAGTCTGCAGGACCAGCGATTGCGCAGATCGGCTCTGACGGGGGATTCCTCGACAAAATTGCAGAGCCAGATTTGCTGCGCTTGGCTCCGGCAGAGAGGGCCGACATCATCGTCGACTTTTCCAAATACGCGGGCCACGATTTTTTCTTGTACAACACCAATCACGACGCCGCCGACGGTGAACTGCCAATTCCAGAGCTGATGAAGTTCAAGGTAGCAGCTGTTGTTTCTTCGCCGGACACTTCAAGTTTGCCATTGCGGCTGAAGCCCATCCCGCGCATCGACCCGCGCACAGCAGTGATTTCGCGGCAGATTGTGTTGAGCTCTCCAGACATCGGCGGCGGTCGCCAGATCTCCCTGCTGAACGGAAAGCTGTGGCACGATCCGATCACAGAGCGCGCACAGCTGGGCACAGTGGAAATTTGGAAGCTGATGAACACGACCTCCGACACGCATCCTTTCCACGTGCATTTGGTGGAGTTCCAAGTGCTAGATCGCACACCGTTCGATGCCGCTGAATATTTGAAGTCCGGAAATTTCGTTGTGACCGGCCCCGCAGTGCCACCAGACGACAACGAGACGGGCTGGAAGGACGTCATCCGCACTCCGCCGTCTGTCGTCACCAGGATCATCATGAAGTTTAACACTTATGCTGGATTCTACGTTTACCACTGCCATATTCTGGAGCACGAAGACATGGATATGATGAGGCCCTTCGAGGTCTATCGCCCGGTGGCGCCGGCAGCCCTGCCGGTGGTAGAGTAAGGGGACCTCAGAAAGTTGCATACCTGCAGGGATGCAACTTGGTTTCTGAGTTTAGGCCCGTGGCAAGACGATGTTAGCTAGGGTGCCGGCCCCCACTTTCGAAGTGATGTTCAGCTGGCCGCCCATTTCTGTCAGAGTTTTCTTAGCATGATAAAGACCAAGGCCGCTGCCGTTGGCTTTTCCGTGAGTGATGCCTTGCTCGCCCAGTTTTTCTAGAATGTTGTCAGGAATTCCGCGCCCGTTGTCCTTGATGCTGAGCTGAATTTGATTCTTGTAAGCCCGGAGTGAGACCGTGATTTCACCTCGTTGGTTCTCAAACGCCTCCACCGAATTGTTGATGAGATTAGAGATCACGCGCTGAAGATTTTTTGCGTCAGCAGTGATCTGTGCTTGGTCGGCGGAGAGGTCCGACACGATCTTGATCTGGGGATAGTTTTGAAACTGGATGCGTTTTTCGGCCAGGATGGCTTCCACGATCTGCGCGGCTGGAATTGTGTTGATTGCGATTTGAGTCTGCTCCAGCAGTGCTGTAGGACTCTTCACGAGCAGATCATTGGCAATGTCATTGATTCGCTGAATGGCGCTCTGGACGATCTGCCGTTTTTCTTGCGGAACTTCGTGCAGAAAGCTGGACACCATATTGAGAGCGGAAAGCGGGGAGCGGATGTCGTGCGCGACTTGGTTCGCCATTGCGATGAGCTGCTCCTTTCCGGCCAAAGCCAGATTCATTTTATCAGAATAAACTTTAAAGAAAGCGAAAATTACTAGAATCTGAGTGGCAATGAGTGCCAAAGCGGAATAAGTCAAAAACCGTGGCATTTTGTAGGTAATAAAAATATCTAAGTTCTTTGCGGTCGAGATATCCACTTTTTGTCTCTGGTTAGTAGCGCTGGTAAAGCAACTGCCTTTTTTGGCCGCGATGAAAACCTGGTCACTATAGGTTCCGTCAACACATTGGATTGATTCGGAGGCCATTAACGCATTTAGCTTAGTTGCAAGCTGCATGGTATCGCCTGTCGCAAGTTCAAATCGGTTTTGTTGTGAAAACTGTTGGATGGCTTGGGCTGAAGTCTCTGAGAGGTTTAGTCTAAAGAAAACCAACACGCAAAAACTCGCTACAAATACACCCACTAAAAACATAAGTTCAATTTTTGAAAACTTTACCAATTTCACGCAAACTCTTTTTGTTGAGAAGAATAAATAATATATAAACCTGCAGGTATGGATTACAAGAAAATTTGAAAAATAGGGGGTTATGTGAAAGGTTTACTGATTATTTTGTTATCGTCTATTGGGCTTAGTGCGTATGCTGATGAGCTCGAACTAAATGCATGGAAAAATCAAGAGCCATGTTATGATGTTGAAGCTGGCGTATTAAGGACTCAAAAATCTTTTGAGGAATTTTTGCAGGCGGAGGATGATAAGCCAGTTGCAGTGGTTAATTGTGTAGATGAACTTGTCCTGAGGTCGAACGTCGACCCAAGTAATATCGCGGCTTCTGGCAATTGGTCGGTACCGCAATAGTAAGTTCAACACCTCAGTTCCACTAGATAAGCGTTAGCCAATGAAAAAAAATAAATTCAGAAAATTATTGTTCGGTGGTACTGTGTTGATTGCATTGGCCGCATTTATTTATCAAACTGAGCCTATGGATAGTAAGAGTATAAAAAGCGGAATAAAAGTTTGGTCCCTTCGTAGCCCATTTTCGACCGACCCGCTTCAATATGATGCCCTTGCTCACCACATTTGTTTTCGTTCTGCCTATGCATCTCTTGTAACTGAATATAAGCTGGGCGAAATCCAAGGAGTCATTTCTGATTTTTGGTCGCCGAACAAAACGTTGGATACCTGGACATTTCACATTCGCCAGGGAATGGTGTTTGCTAACGGTGATATTATTACCCCCAAGATAGTGGCAGAAAGTCTTAATCGTGCTGCGCTTGTCATGAAAAATGCAAAATCGGAATCAGGCCTTTTAGAGTTTCTCAATGGATTCTCATCCTTGGAATCGGCAACGAAACTCATTCCTGGGATCAGATATGACTCAAATTCAATTTTACTAAGTTTTATTAGGCCTATGCCTGACTTATTGACGAAAATTGGATTTGGTTTGTATGCAGTTGCGCACCCTAGCCAATATGATTCAGTTACCGGGGAGTGGAAAGATCCGCACCTATTGATCTCTTCGGGTCCATATGAAATTGCAGATTGGAACAAAGAATCTTTGTCCTTGAAATTAAGACCCAGTTTTCCAAAGGATTTACTGCTGGGTAAGCCGATTCATTTAGTTAAGTTTCACTTCTTACCGTCAGATATTTTGGATTCGGACATCATAATAGACTTCGATGAATCTCTGGCAGTTAACGATGACTACGTCTTCAATGGGCCCGTGAAATCAGCGATAAAATACGTTGAATGTAGTAGTTGGAAAGCAGCAGGAAGTCTTTGCGGTGATAAACAAGCAAGATTGGCTTTGAGGGATCGATTTTATAAGTATTTTAAAGAGCAAAAAGGTGTTTCGCTCATTCAGTCCTTTTTTCCTCTGGCGATCGAGGGAGTAAGAGAAACAACTTCCTCGGCAAATTCGGAATCTAGTAACGATTATTTTAGAGACAAAAGAATTCGAGTGAGCAAAGCACCGGATGTCGTAAAGAGTAATAAATTTGTTAACATCTTGACGTCCAATCAAGCATTTGAGGAAAGCTTTAAGTCCCTTGCGAGGGACAGTGGCCTCAAAGTTGAGGTGGTTGCGCCGCCATCGGGACCGATAGTCGTGGACGATATCGATGTAAGGTTTAAAATGACCGCCATCTTGGTCGACAGTCCCAAGCAGGATATTCAGTTTATGTTTTTGTCAGCACACGGTATTCAGCTACCCGATGAAACTGGAAAAATAAAAGATCTCGTTAGGTCAGATAGCTTTGATATTCAAGCGGTGAATCGAATGCTCTGGGACCAGGGCATTGTCTGGCCAGTTGGACATATGGCTCTCGGAGTGTGGACCAAAAAGAGCTCAAACTTCAATCTTAAAAAATACAATACGGTTTTACCTCCCTTGGACTTGCAATGGATCGAGTCTAACTAGAATGTTTTTTCTAAATCTGGCTCCATTCAATTTTCGAAATGTCCTTGGTGCGTTAGGACCAGTCGAAAAAATTGAAGTTGTTTCTTATCGGGATGCTCTGAAGGAAATGACCTACGAGGCCCTGGTTTATCTAAAGCCTCATTATAAAAATGCACGCGAGAAATCCGGGATTTACGGAAAATGTGATGGGTCTGGAACAGATCGTTCAGAGGTTGTCGCGATCAGGAAGGGTGTCGCAGAAGCAATTGAAAGATGGGCATTTTATTCCTTGAATGCCGAGAAAAAGCATCGGGCTGGTTTGAATGTAGACCCTACATCTACTGGATTTGCGGCGTTGCCCTGTTTTCCGCGCCGAGCCGCAAGAAGGTTCGCTTTAATAGAAGCTGTTGAGCGGTGGGCTATTACCAACTGGTGGAACGGTCGTCTGCCTGCAAGGGTGGTCGATTTTAGCACCCAGTTTGATACGTGGGCGATCAATACACCGTTCAAGGACATAAGTGTTCGTATTACGTCTCAAAGTTGCAACGATGATTTAGGACAGACATTTTTTGTCTACGGATTTTCAGCAGGAAATAACGGGACGCATGCAACAAGAAAGGCCATCGTTGAAATGGATCGAAATCGCCGAGCTATATTAATATCCGGCAAAGGAGACATTTCAAAATTGTTACCAAGCTCCGTATCTGATCAGCGAATTCTGTTCTTTAGCGGACAGTCTGGACGAAAGATATTTTTGGATAAAATCAATGATCAGTTCGAAGTGGCCTTAATTGGCGAGCCAAAGCTCATGGTAGATACGGAAGTAGTCGGACACTGGAGCCAATACTGCACAGTTTGGCGATGCCTTTTGGAAAATACTGAAACTGACATCGTAAGTCCCAAATATTTTCTTTTCTAGCAATGTACAAATTTTGTAGTTTTTGAATTGAATTCAAGAATGTGCAACCTGGCCGTTCTCTTGAAAACTTGCGATATTGGCTTTGGGTTACCTCGTCAAGCAAAGTGCCAAGCTAGGGCCAACTGGGCAAGGAATCCGTTCTTCGCAGCCAACCGATAATCTTGACCCTTGGCTAGTCCAGTAGGAGTAGTACTACTTCTGGCTCCCATTTTTTGTTAATATCCTAATCATGCAAAGAAGTTTGAAGGCTGTAATCCTTGTTTTATTACTGTGCGACTCAAGTTGGTCTTTTGCACTCTATGTGAAGCGTGGTCCTGCGCAAGAGAAGTGTCCTTTGGGGTTAAACCGGACAACTGACGGTACGTCCTGCCCAGAAAACTGTGGTGGTCCTGCAAATTTTCCCGGATATGACCCCAGCAGTCCCACTTCGTTTTCCCGAAACCAAGATTATGATGGTATCTGTAAGGCATTCTCGATGTCTGATTATATCTGCTATCAGTTAAAGAGCCTCGGTAAATTGTCCAACAGGCCTGATTTCAAAAAAGGTTGCTCCGCGTTAGATTTAGATATCCAGGCATTTGCAGGACATAATAGAGACCCGCATAAAAATACCATCACCAATTATTTGGGTTTGGTTGACCCCAAAAAGGGGATCTATGTGGGAAACTCAGCGAAACTGAATCCGGAAGAATACTTGGATATCGCGATGAAAAAGGGAATTTGTCCGGAAGGAGCAATGCCGAGTGAATTTGGAGCCGACGGTTTAGATCTAAGAAAAGTCTATTTAGCACTTCAACAACATTTAAAAGAAAGAAAAGCCAATACCCAGGCAGGGGTTGCGTTAGATGGTTGGTGCAAAGAGTGTCATGAAATAGCTCCCTCTCTAGCGGAATCCCAATGGAATGCCATAAGTGACTTATTGGCGACTACTGATCTTGACACTCAAGACTTTCAGGTCTTAAAAAAAATCGATGACATCGCTTGTCCCGATAATAAAAGAGTGAAATTGCCGAGCACCTTTAAAAAAATGAACCATAGTACGTTTGAGCTTATGAATGCGCATCTGGCTACGCAAGACGCAATAGCCATTATGGGAATTCACGCTACTCCATTGTTACCGCCTGGGGCATCGATAGACGACAGAGAAGGGGATGGGCACGAAGTGGTGGTGTATGGTACGACAACATTCCCAGATAGCCCAACATGCTACTATGCCCTCAAAGTATCGTGGGGACCTGGGGCCTGTGTGCAAAAACTTCCGGACGTACGGTGCTCGATTGACGGGTCATTTCTGGTTAGCGCGTCACTCCTGAAAACGATGCAGATGGATATTCAGTGGTAAAAAAGGTTTTCCTTATTTACCTGCTTTGTCTTTTTTCGGCGCGTGCCGGCGGCACAAATATTTCCAATTATATATTTCGGGTAAATCGAGGAACAGAAAAAATCAGAGTTAATATCGTAGCGATTCCAGATGGATTTGAAGAAACGCGAATTTATGGCAAAAATGGAAAACTCATATCTTCAGACTCCCTTTTTGGCGCATCTGAAATTTTCACAACGGAAAATACTCTAAGTTTGATAAAATATGGAAAAACTGAAAATACAAAATTTGATTTTTTAAGGAATAATAACAAATTTGATTTGGTAATGATTAGGGTCACGAAACCCGTAAAATTTTATATGGGTGGCCAAGCATGCTATTCAAGTTTGTCTGTTAAGGAGTGTGCCACGAAACTCGTCATTCAGTCGGATAGCTGTAAGCAATACGATGACAAAATGAAAACTGCATTTTCCACAGTTTTTGGGAGTCCTACGCGTTCCCAGTGCTTCCTGGACGCCGATGTTGTGTTGCCTGAGTTAGATATTGTTAATAAAGCCGCAATAAAGTGCGACTCGACCTCCGCCATCAGTAATTTTCAACTATCAGCTGAATCAGGAGGCCCAGCTCCGGTTCGTTCGAGTATAGTTTTAGGTGCGGACTTTCTTGGTTCCGATAGTAAAGGTTCTGCTGCCGTACTAGCGCATGAATTGGTTCATAAGCAAAACTATCAGTATCACAAAGAAAATGTATGTCTCCCGAGTTCCGAAGGAGCAGCTAAATCTGCTGAGCAAGAAGTCAGCGATATCGCGAATTGCTGTATAAACGGTGATAGAAAAGCCTGTGCTGATAAGGACAAACTAATTGAGAAAATTAGGACTTTGACGGAGGCAGTGAATTCGATTCTTATGCCCTTCAACGACACCCTAGGAAAAGACGGAAGATTGAGTTTAAATATTTCAGGTTTGACCTTGAATGAGAAAATCTATGTCCTTAGCCAATTCCGGTCAAATTTTGATAAATACCGAGAGGTTGTTTTACAAGGTAACCCAAGGTCATTGGAGTCTCTCAACGACCTCATATTCGGAAAAAGCTGTGCCAAAGAAACTATTCACTTTGGTGCCGCCTGGTCTATGGGTTCCCAGTCTACTACTGGGAACTCAGTTACATCAGATTCAAATTCCTCCGGTCCTCTAGACACGACGCTCTTACTGAGGCCGAATAACCTAAACCAAAACGCCGATGTAATCCAAACTCAGGTTGCGCAGATGATTCCGTCAACCACATCGGCGACTCAAATGGTTAACGACGTTTATTCCTCAGCTCAGGGCCTGTTTAATCCCTCCGTGCCTGGTGATTATCCGGTGTCTCAGGCTGTTGCAGATAGAGTTAGCTTAGTTGCTCCATCTCAGTCGGTGGCTTCTGCAAGCAAAGGTAACTCGTCTTCAAAAAGTGTCTGGTCATGGAACGTCCTGAAAGCGAATGCGGCCTCTGGGCTCTTAGCTGGTGCTCCAGCTCAGGCGGCCAATTCTGTCGCATCAGCGCCTTCCGCAAAAACTGCTAGCGGACGCGCACCAACCAGTGTGGCCAAATCGGGTGGGATTGGCGCCGAGACTGGCTCCTCATCCGGCGGCAACACAGCAGGCGCAGCCATGTCAAAAAGCGCAGCCATCGGTGGTTCTGGCAGCAAATCAAGAAACGTGGCTTCGACGTCAGCTGCCGACTCTGCCGATCCCGTGGGTCTGGTGAACCAAATCGTGGGTCAGGGGAAGTCCAGCTCGGATATTGTGAGACGACTCAAATCCCGAGAGACCGTGCTGGTGCAAAACAAAGTCAGCGTGATTTTTAGCAATCAGACTTTTGGTTCGAAAGCTCCGGCGCACATTCTGGTCTGGAAAAATGGTCAGTTCATCGAGCGAAGATAGCAACTATTTTTGCGCTGCCATTTTTCCAACTAAGTAATCGTCGGATGCCAATCCGCCATCTTTTTTGCAGATGTGAAGTTTTGCGCCGACCGGAACAGTGGTGCGCTCCAAATTATTTCCGGCATTGAATGTGGACATGAAAGTCATTGAAGATTTTCCGCCGACCGCTCTGCAGAGCCACGAACCTGGCGTGCCTCTCTGTGAATACACGGGATGGGTTCCTTTGTACGAGGCCGTTTGGATCAATTGGCAATTGTCCTTCACGCAGTTCTTCGATACAGCGACTCGAAACAATTTATCGTGGCAGATTTCTAAATTTTCGGTGACGTCAACTTCACCTAATAGATTTGGTGTCTGCACTTTCACCATTTCGCAGATGTCCGGTGCTGGCAGTGGCGTCGCTGGTATGGGCGGGTTTTTTAGCGCCGATGCTGGCACTTCAAGCAGGGCGAACAAAAGAAAAACTCGGAATATCTTCATCGCTAAAATCCTATCATTCGAACCATCCTAAGTCTAACCGGACGATGGTCCAGCCGAGCGTCCAAAACATCAAGAATCCCCCTCATTCCACCGATATAAAACAGCGATGCAAAAGCGTTCCATGATAACCACCGGGATCGTGCTTCTTTGCCTGGCCAATTTGGCTTGGGACTTTATTGATTTCACTCGTGGAGCTCAGGAATTTCGGCGGCAAGAGATCAGCAATACCGCCATCAAAGTGGCTGAACAGATTCAGAAACTCAGCACGGAACCTCAGCCCGCAAATATCAGAGAATATCTCCAAGATCTGCAGGATCGCGAGAAGATAGCCTTCTTCATCCTTAAGAGTGATCGCGAGCCCGCTTCTTCCAGCCTGCCTGCGCAGGTTAGTCCTGAGTTCAATGCCATTGTCGATGGCAAGGTTCGCCTGATCTTGGACGGGAAGACGGAGGCTCCGCAAGCGGCTTACGCGGGCGAGCACATTGGCAATCAAGATGTCGTCATTGGGCGCATGATTCCGCAGAATTTTATTGCTAACGTGATGGCTTACAATCGCGGAAATTTTTGGCGCAACTTTTCCATGCAAGCGCTCATCCTCATCTTCGTCATTTTCTACAGCTTTCGTGAACTTCGCGGACTTGTGCGAAGCCTGCAATGGGGCGGGATCGGAAGCCTTGCGCGCACTCGGGGCGGTGCCCCCGCGAACTTCACTTTTCGGGAGGCTCAGTCCATTGCCACAGCGATTGGTAAGCTTTCGGATCAGGAGCAGAAGGGCCGCACAGAGCTTGAGGTTTTGCGTGGGCAGATTTTACCGTCATTGAGGAATGAACTGCAAGCGGGGCAGACTCCGCCTTATGAATTCAATGCGGTGCTGGTGCGCGTGGACATCAATAACTCCACTGCGGTTTATAGCAATCCCCAGTTACGCGAGATTCAGCAGTTTTGGTTCGACTACTTCAAGGTGAATTGTGCCGAAATTGCCACTCGCTACGGCGGCTTTGTACACGAAGAGCAGGGTGACGAAGTGATCTTTTACTTCAAGATGGATGAGAAAAATCCTATCGCTCAAAAATCGGCCACGGCCTGTATGCGTGATATTTTTTATCTTTCAGGGGACATCGATCAGAAAACCTCAGAGAAATTTCAATTCCATTTTCGAGTGAAGGGTGCTTTGGATATTGGACGCCTGCGGGTTTTCAAGTCTTCGTTTGCCTCGGCCAAGGCGCCGGGTTGTTTGAAGATCGAAGGTGTCACTGGTGAATCACGAAACCCTTTTGTGACTACGGTGCGTATGATGAAATTCATCGAGGACAAGTCGGTGAATTCCTGTGTAATGGCGAATTCCATCTTCGCAGGGGCCCAGAGCCTTGTCGAAACCACTCTGCCCATTTTCCAACGGGTTAAAGGCATCGATGATCAAGAATCCTATCACTGGATCACTGGATTCACGACGCCTACGCCGGATAATGTCGGTTTCTTTTTGTCGGACGGAAATCTGATTCAATCACTTAGTCAGCTCGAGCAAACTCATTGGGACATCGAACGAAAAGTCGCGATGCTGTCGGGATTTCGTCAGCTGAATTTGGGTCGAATTTCTGATGATTTGCAAAAATCCTTTATGACGACTCTCAAGAATTCCTACCAGCGCAATCAGACGGGTGAAGATTCAAGAATTTTGTCCATGCTGCTGCCGCTCGCGCCTAAGTTTATTAAGAGCAGTGAAAGTTTCAATGAAGAACTGAATTACATTTTAAGGCAATGCCTGGTGCATCCAGAGGACCGAGTGCAAGCCAATGCCATCCAAGCTTGGGGAGATCTGGATTTGCAGGTAAAAGGTCTGCAGAAAAATATGAATGCGTTCAAACACAATCGCTCGCTGGGGAACAGTCTGATTGTGAATTTGAAAAACAATTTGGATAAACCATCGCTGAAAGCATTGACCAAAATGCTTTCTCACAAAGATGAATTTATGCGTGCCGCCGGCTGCTATGCCCTGGCAGAGATAATCACACATTATCAAAGGCAAGATGCCTCTGTATTAGAGACCAATCCGTTTCTGATCGCTCATATTGTTCAAGTGAAAAATTTAGTGAAGGACACCAATCCCATGGTGCAACGACAAGCCCAAAGAGCTATCTCAAAAGTCTAAACCGCGGCTTGGTAACCCCTTCAATAACCACGTTCTCCAAAAACATGGCCTTCGGGCGCACCCACATCTTCCCTCGGGGATTGTCGTAGAGAGTTTCGTAGAGCACTAGTTCTTCCAGCGTTTCGCTGTGGCGGACGACTCCGTGGACTCGGTAGCGCATGCCTTTGTAGTGTTCGTATTCGGCGCCGGGCACTAGCTCTTGAGTCGCTGACATTAGAACGCCCAGCCCCAACCGGCTCCCACTTCAATGGCGGATTGAGTGACTCCTGGGTTGGTTTGGAAATAGTGGTAGTGGGCGAACACCGGCAAGAAAGAAGTGGAGCTCATTTTTATGTTAGCGCCGCCTCCGAAATAAATGTCGCTCAGATAAGATGGGGCCTGCAAGCTGATAAGATTTGTTGTCAGACCGACGATGTAGTCATAGCCATATCCCAGATCAAAATGAATTGTGGTCAGGGATTTTCTGTAGATGTTCCAGTGAATTTCGCCGTCAAGATCAATGAGGGTGGTCGTAACGCTAGAAGTGGCAGAGGCATTTTTGTTGATGGCCGTGCTTTTCGCTGAGTAGTTTCCATTGAAACTGTCGTAGCCAGCGCTCAGGCGAATGGTGAACGTGTCAGAGAGCGGCCAATCATAAAATCCTTTGAGTGAAAAACCAGTGCCAGCGAAGGCGGCCGTTTCTAGTGCTACGTTATTCACGTTACCAGCGGGCATCGACATCGAGTCCATCTCGTAGCCGCCCAATATACCGATGAATTTTTTGGGTTTAGCGCGCGGATGGTATTCGTCCGTATTGTCGTTGGAGTTGTCATTAGCATCTCGATCGGCTGGTTTTGGCACGGCGGTGGATTTCACGCTGAGCGGCTGCCCGACGACGGCGGCACCCTTGGTGATTTTTCCGATGGCCTGGTGGCCTCGCACTTGCGTGATGACAAGCAGTGCTGTTTTCTTCCCAGTTTCAGTGACGGCGTAATACTCTTCGCCGACTTTCATTTGTAGATCGCCCGTGTCCAGAAGCGCAGACTTATCTTTCAGCTTCTGAATGGTTTGCGCGAAGGACGGCGAACCCGCTAGTAATGAAATGACGGCGCACAATGCTGCTGCTCTCAATGGTTACCTCTGCCAGTGGCTTCATTCTACTGCGTTCGTCAGTAAGCAGTGAGCATTTTCTTCACAGAGCTAGACCTTCGAATGGCCCTCATCACGACCACAGTTTTTTTGACAAAAAATGCATTCGTTGAAAGGATCATAGAATGATCCAGCGAAAAGTCCTTCCCCTGATTTTATTAGTTGCGGCCTGTTCCCACGATGCCACTCAAGACAAGCCCCCAGCACCCGAGTGGACCAAAGAATCCACTCGCATTGTCGACAACGGCTACATCGTTTACGTAGAAAGCGAGTCGGCCTCCACCGGCGAAAAAGCCAAAATGAAGGCCGAGGGCCTAGCACTTTCTGACTTGGCGAACGAATGTTCGTTCATTCCAAAAGGTGCCCGCATCGAAGATCGCTACGTCGATGATCACGCGAATGGAAGTACGGCTTTCATCAAACTAGCGGTGGAATTTCAAGACTGTGCGGAAGCTCAGAAAGCCGTGGATCCTGATGCTGTTCGTCGCATAGCCAACCAAACTTTCATGCAGCAACTAAAGTCTTACCAAGATTATCAAGAGACCGGGGAGCTCAGTGCGCGCGGAACCCCGATCAACATGGACGAACTGGCTTTGGCGAATCAACCGGAAATGCCGGTGCAACAAGGCAGCAGCGAAGTTCACTTCTATGTCATGAGACAATATGTGGCCTATCAAAAAGAGGTGATTATTTTGGCGCCGCCCAACAGTTTTGCGCCCAGGTCCTTAGAGACTCAGAATTATATCGCGCGGGTAACCCCAGCGGTTCAGCAGATCAATACTGTGCAAGCAGCGCAGCCCAATTTGGTGAAAGCTCCCGTGCCGTGGTCCCGAATTCCCAATCGGCCGGCATTGGCGCGTCCGATGAATTTGGCTCCGCCTAGACGAGCAGCAATGCCGTCCGTGGTGCCACCACCCGGTTATCCAGCGCGCGGTCAGTATCAAGGTCGAAATGGTTATCAAGGAAATAGTCCGAATCAAGGTTCGCAGAAATATCGTCGGCGAAAAAAACATGAGGGCGACAAGGAATAAAAAAAACGCGGGGTTTTGGACCCCGCGCTCAAATCTTATAGTCTACAAGATTAATTGCCAGTGGTAGGAGCCGGAGCGGCCGGAGTTGCGGGCGCAGCAGGTGCAGCGGCGGCATCTTTTTTCTCCATCGCATTACGTTCAGCGTTCACGCGATTTTCTTGACGGTTCATTTTGTTTTGCTCGGCTTTTGTGATGTGGCCACCATGTTCAGCCGCATCTCTTTTTTCTTCTCTGCGGATGGCGTTGTCTTGGCGATCCAACTTCTGAGCTTGTTGATCAGTGATTTTTCCTTGTACAGCAGCAGCGTTGTTCTTAGCTTTTTCTCGTTCTTCGCGGCGAACAACTTGTTTGCGACGAGGATGACCTTGAAGGTCTTCACCCATGGCGCTAAGTCCTGCAAAAACCACCATCAGGGACACGATCATTTGTACTGCGTTTTTCATATTTCCTCCTTAAGGAAAGTTGTTTTGAACTTGTATACAGAGTAACGCACCAACATTTAAGGGCCATTAAACCGCAATTAATTCTCATTAATACGAGTGTCTAATTCTGAGACATTTGAATTGGGATTTCCAGTAAATTCGATGACTAAGGGCCCCGTCCAAGGCCAGGAACTAAGTATTTTATTCAAGGCTGTTCGCCAACCTAATGTGGGCTGCGCAAAAACATGGACTTATTTTTTGGTCGACCGTATATCTGCGGACTCTAATCGGGGGTACCTATGAAAATTGGCATGTTTTGCTTCACAGTTCTGGCGATGACCTCAGCGGCTTTTGCTGACAGCAGTCTAGAGAGAGATTTAGGCATGTTAGACCCAGCGGCCTGTGCCCACGTGCGCGGACAAATAGCGGCCAGTTTTGAAGCTGTCGCTCAAAAAAAAGGGCTGCCCTTAGACGCTTTCACAGTAGGCCTGGTTTACCCTAGCTGCGGAGTTCGCAATGAGCCTTGCGTTCGCAGTTGCTGGATCACCATTGAGTCTAAACGCGCAGAATTGACTTCGCAATATAGCCTGCCTGTTTATGGCAAAGATCGAATGCAAACATGCGAGGCCCAGGCCGCTGCGGATTTGCAGCAACCGGATGTGGGCTCTGCCGTTGTTCAGCGATTCGGACTTTTCAAACGTTACTGCGAAGTCTGGACAGTGAAAGTCGACGAGAGACTTTAGGAGTTTCTGCATGCCAGTTCTTTCAGTTCAGCCCATTCAAACAGAGATCTTTCAACCACGGCAGGATCTGCTCCAATTTGTGAAGAGCAGCGTGCCCCGGACGCTAGTTCAAGAGCGAATGATTTTGGTCATCACCTCAAAGATCGTCAGCCTTGCAGAAAACCGTCTGGTGGCCAAAGACAGCATCAGCAAAAAAGAACTGGTGCAACAAGAGGCCGATGTCTTTCTGGGTGAAGTGGCTTACGGTTGTTATCTCACGGTGAAGCACGGACTGTTCATTCCTTCGGCCGGGATCGACGAATCCAACTCTGCGACGGGCGATTACATTCTTTTTCCAAAGGATCCCTACCAAAGCGCAGAAAATTTATGGAGCGCGCTCAAAAAGGAATGGAATTTAAAAGAATTGGGAATCCTGATCACGGACTCTCACACCACTCCTTTGCGAAAAGGTGTGACCGGCATTGGGCTAGCGTATTGGGGATTCCAAGGCTTGCGGAATTTGGTGGGAACAGAAGATCTGTTCGGACGACAATTAGTGATGACCAATATGAATCTGGTGGACGGCCTGTCGGTCGCAGCCGTGATGATGATGGGCGAGGGCAACGAGTGTCAGCCATTGGCGGTGATTCACGGAGCTTCTGTGGTGTTTTCCGAAAAGACGAATCGAGATGAAATCGCGATGCCGTTGCAAGAGGACTTGTACGCGCCGTTTTTCAAGCAGGCGACTACGAAATCTTCTAGCTAGGGTTGCTCTGACGAGACTTTAATACTCTATATATCCACAATCTGGTTCAAAAAACGAACGAAAATCAGAATCATTGCCCGTGTGAAAGGAATCGATTTTTCGAGCTAAGTGATTGTTTCAACGGTTGATTCCCACTTGCCGAGCGGTGGGTGATTTGTGGCAGGTTAATTGCTGCTCCCCTGATAGAAAATAGTTTGTGCTCGGCCCAATTTCGGGAACTCACAAATGGGGAACATACATGAAAAATTCTGTTATCTGTTCTGTCGCGCTCATCACTTTCACCGGACTGATCACTGTTTCCTGCAGTTCCAAGGCTCCCATCGCCGAGTTTGATCGCACTGCAGATCCGAATGTGGAAATCAGTCGTGCTGATGCGGCGATTCAACAAGGAGTGGTCGACCAGCTCGACGTGATGGCGCCTAAGAATTTTTCCGAAGCAGTGGATTCCTTGAACCAGGCCAAGCAGGACCGCGATCACAATAAAGATCAAGCGAAAGTTCTGCACCAGGTTGCACTCAGTAAAGACTCTCTGGCAAAGGCGACCGATGTTTCTAAAGTTAGCAAAGACGTTTTGCCGCAAGTTCTTGAGGCACGGAAACTGGCCATAGCGGCCCATGCTCCTCAGTACTTTGCCAACGAATTCAAAGGCACCGACAAAGACTTGGTGAAGGACACCAAGGAAATCGAGGCCAATGACACAAAAGGGGCCATGCAAGACCGTGACAAATTGGCTGGGGATTATTCCAAGTTAGAGTTGGACTCTATCCGACACGGAAATTTGCAGAGTGCAAAAGACGATCTGCAAACATCCATTCACGAGGGTGCTGAAAAGTTGGCACCGAAGACTTTACAATTGGCGAAAGGCGATATCGAGACCTCGGACCGAATCATCACAGCCGATCGTCACAACACTGAGGCCGTCACTTCTGCAGGTTTAAAAGCCAGAATGTCCGCGGCTAGACTTTTAAGACTGGTTCGTCAGGCCAAAAGCACCACAAAACAAACTCCGGAAGAGATCGCCCTTCAGCTAGAGAAAGACCAAATCCAGGCAGAATCGGCTGAACATGAAAAGACGGAGCTCAAAGAGCAAACTGAATTGACTCAAAATCAGGCCCAAGAACAGTTGGAGGCGAAAAACGCAAACATCCAGAGTCTAACTGCGGCCAATCAAAGCCTGGCCGACAAAAATCGCTTGGAGTCTCAATATGCTTCGGCTCGGCGAATGTTCTCTGACCAAGAGGCCGAGGTTTACAAGCAGGGCAGTCAGCTTCTGCTGCGACTGAAGGGGCTGAAATTTCCCGTGAATCAAGCGGTGATCACCAAAGACAATTATCCGCTACTGGCGAAACTGCAGAAGGTGATTCGTGATACCGCACAGTCCATTGTCATTCAGGGAAACACGGATTCCATGGGCTCGAAAACAGTCAACGACAAGCTGTCGCAGGAAAGAGCTATCTCTGTGGAAAAATATTTGGTGGCCAATAATTCCATCAGTGATGACAAAGTTACCGCGAAAGGGCTTGGGGATTCCCAACCCATAGCTAGTAACAAAACGGCAGAGGGTCGGGTTCAAAATCGGCGCATCGATGTGATTATCACGGCCTTGGCAGACAGTGTTGAAACAGAAAAAAAATAAGGAAGATTTGTTACTAAAAACAACCCAACGAAAGGAAAGAATATGAAAGCATATCATTTAATATCGATCCTAGGACTGCTGATTGGTGCTCAATCGCACGCCCAAGTGATCACTTCAGAAGCGGACCATTCGAGCTGGGCTGTGGACGAAAACGCGACTCAGCTTTCACCGTCGGTGACTGATGACAGTCGTGAAATTGTGCGTCCACGTCCCGAGCCCGCACGCCCAGTTGTGCGGCCTACGCCGGCGCCACATCCTGTGGTGCATCCGGGACCGCGCCCTGTCGTGCACCCGCGACCCATTGTGCATCCAGGCTCCCATCCATATCCACGCCCAAATCCACATCCAGGAATGGGTCACGGTCGCTACTGGGGTCATCCCGGTTGGCATGACGGTGGACCTCGTCCCGGCTGGCGCTTTGGTTGGGATATAGATTACCGCGTCCGTCCATTCTGGTTCTATGACGCCATTGTATTCCCAAGATTTGTGTTCGTGGCAGAAGTTCAACGGAACTACTACCAATGCACAGCATTTGATGAAAATCGGAATCCATATTCGGCTTCTGCACCCACTCGCCAAGAGGCTGCGTACAACGCGCTCTATGACTGTGGCGGACCAGATTACGCCGATGAATGCTATGTTCCAGAAGGATTTTGTCAGCTTCGACTTTAGATCACAAAAACCGAGAGGGTATGAAAATACCCTCTCGGTTTTCATTTTTTTAGATGATCGGTCCAACGCCCATCAAAGCAGACATCCTGCGGCTGCATCTCTTGAAAATAAATCCATACTTGCTGAGATGAAACGGACAGTGCTTGACCCACCTCTTAGGGAATCATTGAATCTGGCTTCAAACCCATTTTTGAAACATGAGTTTCTTGTTGACCAGTTCGTCTGTTAAAGAATTGTGTCGTGTAGCTGGCTGTGCTTTGATATGGAATGAAATACTCGCATTTGACGTTGGAATAGTCTTGGACGACGATTTGTTCCAAAGAGCCATCATAGGGACGGGCATCAGTCAATGCACTGATAGTTTTCATTCCACATGCGTCCACTTGGACAGCTACGATAGGTAAAGTCACAAGGGTGGGCATTGGCATTGATTGCAGGCATTCTGCACCTGGAGGACAGAAATATCGATGTGTCACTGTCAGGGTCACTTGCTTTATATTATAGTTAATATCTACAAAGCTTGCGCCGATGTTAATGCCCACTTGTGCAGGGTCAAATTGTGCGGCAATCACTTGGAATTTAACCAAAGGATTATTGGCGATCTGCGCGCCCGCAAAGTGGCTGGCCAAAATACTTAAAACTAGAATCACATTTTTCATAAACTCTCCTGATGTTGAAGGTCGTCCAGGACGATCTCCGGGTTGATTTTGTTAACGATCACAGAGACACATAACAATTTTCGTGCCAGTAGAAACTCGGCGCCGGGCTCTATTTAAAATTATTTGAAACCAATTTGAAAAATAGATCTGGTTCCAAGCTGAGTCTCTTTCCTCTGTGGTGGCACCACTGGTCGATGGCCCAGGTTCTCAGGTCTTGGCACAATCAGATCGATATGAAACAATGGGCTCGAGATTATTTGAAGGAGTTTCAAAATGAAAACCACACTTTTTTTTGTCGCTATGGCACTGGTATTTTCTAACCCATCTCGAAGTGACGAATTCTCCCTGGCGCCAAGGGGTGTCTGCGAGGCTGCGTTTTCCAACGATGCGCTGTTGTCGCTGGTGTGCAAAAAGGCTCTCGCCAACAAAAGTACTTTTGTGATCACGGACCTGAAGACGCTCACCAAGTCGGGAGCGGGTGATTTCGCAGGTCACACGCTGTGGGACGATGCTTTCGTTGCGGCGATGAAAATATTGCAAGTTTTGCCCGCGGCCGCTGATGGACGAAGACATCTGCAAGTTCCCAAGGGTGTCTATGAGGTGACTTCACCCAGTATCGTTCCCTCGAATGTTGAAATCCTGGGAACCGGTACCAATACGACCGATCAAATCATTCGCAACCTTCAAGGGTCTGAAGTGAAGCCATCGTCATCGTCAGTTTTTGTACTTGGGGACTATGACGGCAAGGCGTTCATCAAGCATCGCTTTTTCTTAACCGCGTTCTCTGCGGGTAACGGTTCGATCAATAAATTTATTATCAGCCCAGCGACAAGAGTGGCTCTGGGCATCAAGCTGGGTTCTTTGGTTTTTCTTCGCAGTGAAATTGGTTTCATTCAATACATCGCTCCGGTGAATCCCGGCGACCGGCCCGTTCAGCATAATTTTCGACCAGAACTTGGCACGATCGATCGAGTCGTTGGAATCCGACATGCCAGCGGTGGGAACGTAGAAATCCAGGTCAAATACGGGATTGGAGACTACGATCCCACGCGACGAATTGTAATTTCCGCACCAGGAGTCATGATTCCCGTACCAACAGGAAGCACCACCAATCCAGATACTCCGTACACTCTTCCTGACTTTGTTGATTTGCAGATAGATCCACGCAATGCCGCTTTCAACTATAGCGATCTGGGCTTAGATTCAGTTCCTTACCATGTTTTGGAAAATACGAAACTCAGCCATGTTCGGCTGGAGGCCAATGCCCACGCATTTGCCTGGGGAGGACTGTTTGAATGCGAATTGTCGGATTTATCCATTCGCGGAGTAACCGCTCTTAGCAGCAATGGTTTTAGCCACTCCATAGCAGATAATGTATCCGGAGAATATGGCTATCGGGCCATCGAGTTAGCCTACTTTACGTTTGGCTCTCATGTGCGCAATTCGAATATGCGGTATGATTCGAGCATTCATTATGACAAAGCCGACAATACTCCCAGCCCTGACGTCGTGATTTCTGAAGGTTCCCGTTACAACGAAATTCGCGACAGTGTTTTTCAGGGAGAGCCCAGCTCTGCACGGCAGACCGTCGACGTAGCGGGTGTTTCCACTGGCGGAAACAATCGTTTTATTAACAATCAGTTCAAAAATTATCTGGTGACAAATCGCACTTTCGCGATAACACCACCAATGGATGCCAAACCCGACTATGACGGAGAGATCACTCCAAAAGATACTCCAGCAACCAGTCTAAAAAATTGCGTGATGTTCAATGACTTCAATCCGATCACGGTGCCGACCGACACTGAAATGGATCACGGCGCGTCTTTTCGAGTGCAAACCTTCGATGCCAAAGCCCAGGTTTCAGGCAATGTCGTTCTCTATAATAATTTTAATGATGAGTTTCATAAATTGTATAATCCAAAAGATGCGCAACAACAGCTCGTGCCCACGGTAATGACTCTGCAAACGGATAAGGCGACGAATCTAAATTCATTCACTCCCCAGCAGCGACAACAGAAAGAGCAAAGCTTCTGTGGTCCGAGTCTTTTTTAAAGCGCGTCACAATTCCGGACAATCTGGCATTCGCTTTGCATAATTCCCTGGTTGAAGGCCAAAACAAAAGGGGAAATCTATGAAAATTTTTTTTGCTTTGATGATTATGCTTCTTTCCATGGATGTATTTGCCTACAGCTACGACTGTACCATCGGTGACGGAGTTCATCCCAATGGTGAACTCAAGGGAGCGATGGCCGTCAATAGCAAAGTCTTCGTGGCGACAGTGAACGGCAACGGGGTCTATTTATCCAACCAAGATGGACGATTTCTACTGGGTCTAGTAACCACTGGCCTGAGGGATTTGTCCGCAACAGTGTCCACCAACATCGCCGTGCCGTTGTCTTTGGTGTATGTTCATGACAATGCTCAGCTGATGGTGACTTGCGCCATTTCACCGGATGTGATCAACGGTGGTAATTGAAAGATATTTAAGAACCTCAAAATCATGATGCTCGTTTTTATCGATGAAAAGGAATGTATCCGCCCAAAGAGTATCTATGCCGGTCGAAATTATTTTCTCGATCTCATCTTTTGTGACAATTCTGTTTTCTTTATGGGTGGTCCAAGCTTGATATCCACGGCTCCAGAATTCCTCGAAAGTGCTGAGCAGATTTGGGTTGCGCCGGGAACCCGGCTGATGCGCAGAAATCGAAATCTCAACGAACCATATAGGCTTCGGACGGGCAGTAAACATCAATGAAGCACCTTCCAGCATTAATTTTTCTGCGCCTTCGATATCAGCCATGATGAGGCAGCGTTGACCATTGAATCTTGATCCCAGAGCCACGTCCATTGTCGAACAGGGAACCAGAGTCGAAAAGTATTTCGAGACTCCACCCCAGGCTTCGACCATGGATGCTCCGGAACCTCCGCCATAAATATCGACAACACCAATTTTATCACAGAGCGCGACCGGGAAAATCTCGATTTTCGATTGCCAGCCGTTGGCGGTAACGTTGCGCATGAGGTAATTCAGATTCTGTGCCATGGGCTCAAAGGCCACAACATACTTTTTATGTTGGAGGGCCATGCAACAATAATAGCCGATATTCGCGCCAACATTGATGACCACATCCACAGATTCAAGAAGTTTTAGAAAAATTTTTGTTTCCCCGGGTTCAAAGGAACCAGATTCCATCGTCGGATTTCCAATCAATTTAAATCCCATGGGGGTCATCATTGGCTGACGGCCGTCAGGAATACTACTTCTCCATCGAACGTAAGTCACGGCAAGGCGAGGAAAGACTTTTTTTAATAACTGAATAATCTTGGTTTTCATATATGGGAGAATATCCTTAAATCGGACAACAAAGGCAATATTTTTCGATCATTTAAGCTCTTGCGGGACCAATCGACTGAGCTCTTTTTCATTTTTTCGAAAGCGGCCCCCCCAGTCTTTCTGTGAAGGCAAGAAGCGCACGATGAATTTGTGAAACCAATTTCGCGGAACCAGTTTACGCAGGACCGAAAAGGCGACGGAATCTATTGTTACCGCCACCCATAAGGGTGGCTCCTTAGATCCGCACAGCACTATGATTTGATCGGTGATTTTTTCCGGCGTAGTTAGCGATCGGTTCATCAGACGGGTGATCCATGTTTCCATGTTGTAATAATAGTCCGCATAGGGTCCGTCCAGCGCCTTGCTGAGCTCTGCTTTTTTTGAAAAGTAAACTCTGGTGAACGAACTAGAATTAATAAATCCTGGTTGTATCAAGCTGACGTTGATACCAAAGGGTCGAAGCTCATACCATAAGGCTTCTGTCGCCCCTTCTAACGCATGCTTCGAGGCGCTGTACGAGGCCATCGTCGGCATAGCCACCATGCCGCTGACAGAGGACACGTTAATAATTTTTCCAAAACCGCGCTCACGCATGGAAGGAATCACCAGGCGAATTAAGGCCATGGGGGCCAAATAATTAACGCTCAACTGGTGAATTTCAGATTCATCATCCATGTGTTCGATGGTCGAGCGATAAGAAATCCCTGCGTTGTTAATCAAAATATCCACGGATCGCCAGAGTGCAAAGACACTGGCCACCAAAGCTTCCCGCTGGATTTGATCGGTGACGTCCAAGTGGCGAACGATGAATCGGTCGCTCTCTGGAAGCTCTAGTCGCAATCTATCCACGTCAGTTTCCTTTCGTGCTGTAGCAACCACACGGTAATTATTTTTCTTATGAAAGGCCCTGGCCAAAGCCAGCCCCAAGCCCGATCCGCAACCGGTAATAAACACCACCGGAAGGCCTGATTTTCGTATTGAAGAACTACGGCCAAACCGGTTCATACAAAGGGATCCATACTCATTGGAGCGTTAGTGATGGACCCAAGGTTAAATATTTTATCGGTCACTTTTCTCATGTCGTTCAGATTTAAAGGCTTGGGCAAAAAATTGGGCATCAACGTGTGACTTTTCAAATGTTCGGCGATCTTTTTTTCATTGGAAGATGACACGATCACAAATCTTTCCCTCTGAGCAAGAGTCGCCTTTTGCCACAGATCTAAACCAGTTCCTGATCCGGAAAGAAAAATATCGGCAACGATAAGATCGTAAAACAGATTTTGTTGAAGCAGGGACGCGATCATGGCCGAGGCCTCGACCTCGCTGGTCGCCCAATCCACTTTCATGTCGATGCCCATAGTTCGCAGCACAGTTTCCCAGAGCACATCGATAGAAGTATCATCATCAACGATCAACACTCTTCGTGGAACCGCATCCTTGGTTTTCAAGTGAGTCATTTGCACCCCCTGCAAAGATTTCCTGAAATAGCATCCTACTTGGTAGGTATTATACACCGATAAGTTTGGCGTGCGAGGATACTTGGCGGCCTTCAGATCTTTTAACAGAACCAGTGACACAAGAGTCAAAAAGACCACTCGCGTTCATGAGTGTCACGGTGCGATTAAGATTTATAAATAAAAAACGCGATTCATTTGCTGGCACAAAGTTTGGTGAAATTTCCGACAACATGTCTCTGTGGCATTCAATTTGCAAAGACTCAGCAAAGTTGAATGCTAAAACCAAAGGGGATATGTATGAAAAAGATTTGCGCGATGCTGACGATACTTCTTTCCATAAATGCTTTTGCTTACAGCTATGTTTGTTCGGTCGGAGACGGTGCTAAGCCGACCTCTGAATTTAAAGGAACTATGGCTAGCAACAGCAAGGCACTCGTAGCAACTGTGAACGACAGCGGGGTTTATTTGTCCAACAAAGATGGACGATTTTTATTGGGCCTAGTCACTTCCGGAATGCAAGACATGGCGGCAACCATCTCTGACAATGTGGCGGCACCTCTGACCCTGGTTTATATTCATGGAGATTCTCAGCTGATCATGGCTTGTGCGATCTCCGCGGATCCTGCTCCGTAAGCAAGGCAAATTTTTCCAATTTACTTTCCTAGGACTGGGCCAGCAGAAAACTTCTGGATTCCGCCCTCTTTAGTGTTATAAAAATGGTTTTCCATTATAATAAGGAAACCTATGACACTAAAGTCTTTCGAACTTGCGCAAGCCAATATTCTTATCGTTGATGATCGGCCCGATAACCTATTTGTACTTGAGACAGTTCTAAAGGACTCACCAGAGTATAATGTCGTGAGCGCAACCTCGGGTCAGGAGGCCATAGAGCATGTTAAGAACATGGATTTTGCCTTGATTCTACTGGATATTCAGATGCCCGTCATGGACGGTTTTCAAACTGCGGCAAAAATAAAATCTATGGATCGTGGTCGTGACATTCCAATTATTATGGTCACTGCGATCTACAAAGAGGACCCGCATGTACTTAAAGGATATTCTGTTGGGGCCATTGATTATGTTGGAAAGCCATTCAATCCAGACATTTTGAAGGCCAAAGTCGGAGTGTATGCAAACTTATATTTGAAGTCGCGCCAGTTAAAGATTCAAAATCAATTTCTTCACGACGCGCAAAACCTGATTTCGCAAGAACGAAATATTCGATCAGTGCTGGAAACTCTGCCGGTAGGAGTACTGGTGGCTGATAACTCTGGGAAGATCTATGAGATCAATAGACAGGCCACCGAAATTTGGGGTGGAACTAAGAACTTTGAGTTAGATGATTACAGCGCTTGCATTGGCTGGTGGTTTGAAAGTGGCAACGCGATTAAGGCCCAGGAATGGGCATGGTCGCGGGCCATCGAATCTGGAGAAACTTCTCAAAACGAGGTCATTACTATCCAGTGTTTTGATGGTTCAAAGAAAATTATTTTGAATTCAGCGTCACCACTTCGAGATATACAGGGAAAAATTATAGGAGCCATCGACGTTATTCAAGACATCACAAATGAAAAGTGGGTCAAGGCTGAACAAGAAAAACAGAAGTCTTCCAGTTTGGATTCAATTGGTGATCCCGGTACGACTTGAACGTACGACCTATTGCTTAGAAGGCAATTGCTCTATCCAGCTGAGCTACGGGACCATGTCGGATAGGGTTTTCTCTCAAAAATAATTGGGCTAGTCAAATCAAAGCGCTTTGAAGTCGGCTCCGGCGCGTTCTACCTTGCCAAAGGCGCGGTAGGGATCGTGCTCGAAGAACAAATACCAGCCTTGGTCGGCAGCGGGGCCCAAAAAACGGGTTTTTTCTTCGATCAAAAGTAGGGGGTTTAAGTCGTATCCCATCACCCACGGCAAGCGCACATGAGAGGCCGTGGGGACTAGGTCTCCGCAATAGAGCACCGTGGTTTTGCCGTCGGTGACTTTGACCATCTGGTGGCCCTGAGTGTGGCCGTTGGAAACGTAGACTGAAATTCCCGGCAGCAGATTTTCTTTTTCTCCGTCGATCAGATTTAGAACTCCGGCTTTGAGCAAAGGTTCAAAGTTGCAGGGGAAGTAGCTGGCCTTTTCCCGCAGATTGGGATTTTGCGCGTTCTGCAGGTTGGATTTTTGCACGTAATACTTGGCGTTGCTGAAGGTGGGCTTAAGCTCGCCGCCAATTTCACTGACGCCGCCACCGCAGTGATCGAAGTGCAGGTGGGTGAGGATGACATCGGTGATATCGCTGGGCTCTAAGCCTTCGGCCTTCAGTGATTTTAGCAAGGTGTCGCCGCCCTCTTTGACGGCGTACATTTCGGCAAATTTGCCGCCCAGTTTTTCACCGAATTTGGCAACGAAATCTTGGCCGACTCCGCAGTCGACCAGAATTCGGCGCTGAGGACTTTTCAGCAAAAGTCCGCGGGCCTCCATAGCGATGCGATTTTTGTCGTCGGCAGGATTGGATTTTTCCCAGAGCACTTTGGGGACGGTGCCGAACATGGCGCCGCCATCTAGGCCGAAGACTCCGGTGTTGATGGGGCAGACTTCGTAGTCTCCGATTTTTAGGCGGGTGGGGGAAGCGCTCATCACGATCCCTTCCATTCAGGATTTTCAGTGTGATCGAAGGCCTTGGGATTAATTCCCACCACCCACTTGCGGTAGTCCGCGTAGACTTCTTCAATGGGGGCCGGTTCATGCACAGGACCCACGTGAATTTTCAATTTTCCGGGCTTTGCGAACGGGGCACCTTTCGGCCAAAGCTCGCCGTTGCCCTCTAGGTAAAGATAAAGAATGGGGGTTTTCGTGCGCTCAGCGAAAATACTGACACCGCGCTTGAAATCGTGAATTTTTCCGTCCTGACTGCGGGTTCCCTCAGGAAAAAGAATTAACCACATGCGATCCAAGTCGCTGAGCAGAGTGATGATCAACTTAATGGCCTCGCCCTTGCGATCATGGCGATCGATAGGAATAGCACCTAAGCAGTGCTGAGAAAAAAAAGTGAAGAAGGGATTACTGAAAAAATAATCCTTGGCTGCAGCTATGTAGAGATCGCGCCAATAGCGAAAAGGGATAGAGGCTGCGATGCTTGTAGCGTCCAAGTGACTGGCGTGATTCGAGATGATCAAAAGCTTCGGATATTTTTTGAAGACAGCGTGATAGTCGCCGACGACTTTGAGGCGAATATAAAATTTGAAAACGAAACCCTTGAGATAAAGGCTCCACATTGCTTTCATCGCCATGCTGAACATATCAATGTGCCGCGTGAATAGCGGCAGGTGCTTCATGTGTGTCGGCAGCTTAGTCCATTGATCGTTGTCGTAGCTCCACTCTTTCATCCGATTTTACCTTGTAGGAAGAGCATCACATAATAGTAAATCGGAGCGACGAAGATCAAGCGGTCCATACGCTGAAGGAAGTCTCCGCGTCCCAGAACGAACGCGCCCAGCGTACGGATGCCGGCGTCTCTGCGGATGACGTCCATCAAAGTGTCGCCGAAAAGTCCGCCGACACTGGCGACGATTCCACTGGTCAGCCAATAGATCTCTGAGCGGTCGGGCAGCAGTTGCCTCATGGCGGCGGCGACAAAGATGGTAATGATGGCGCTGACGAAAAATCCAGCGTAGGTGCGGCGGTGATCAATTTCGCTGAAGATTTTTTTTGTTCCCACATATCGAGAGATGGCCAAAGTGGTGTTGTCACAAAATTCCGTCAAAATCAGCAAGTACATCAATTGGTAAACGCCATTTTGCAATTTCAACAACAGGCAAAGATGCATAAAGCACCAGCCCAAGAATACAAAGGCCAAGTTTGTGAGTGAAATGTACTGAATCATATGCCGATAATTGTTGCGCAGCAGGGGCACTAAGCAGCTGGCACCCAGAACCACCATCGGCCAAATATTATAAACGTCCAGGCGATCGTAATAGACGGAAAAGGCCAGACCAATGATTCCCGCATAGCAAATCAGCACAAAATAAGTGCGATGAAACATACCCATCAGTTGGAAAAAAACTTTGGCACCAAAAATAGCAAAGATGGTCAAAAATATCAGCGGCCAAGGTTCAGAAAGTCCGAAAATAAGAAATAAAAATGGAGCCAAGATCAGCCATGATCGAAGGCTGGCCCACGACACCACGAAGTAATAATTTTTCTTCCGCAAAAAATAAACAATCAGGCCAGAGACAAAAAGAAAGCTTAAGACGATGGCCGTCGACTGTTGATAAATGGGATCGTGCCAAGCTCCGTTCATGATTTCACCTGTTGATTGTAGGAGAGGTTGTAGGACTTAATTTTTTGATAAAGGCTGCTGCGGGAAATTTTCAGTAGCTCTGCGGCGACCTCGACATCGGGCTCTTTGTTGAGCAGATCTTGAATGGCTTCCGATTCGAATTTTTCCAACATGGCCGAGAGTCCTTGCTTGTAGTCGATGGACTTTCCCGACGCCGTCGCTGGATGCAGTAGTACGTTCACATCCTCGGCACGAATGATTGGTAACGGAGCACTGATGCTTAGCTGTTCGCAGATGCGACGAAGCTCGCGGACATTGCCAGGCCAAGTGTATTGCATCAAGCTTTCTAGAGCTTCCGCAGAGAACATTTTGTTGCTTCTGGGTTTCTGCAATGAAAGAAAATGCCTTGATAATTCAGCGATATCTTCTTTTCGTTCCCGCAAGCTGGGGAGGGAAATCTTTTTTCCGCTGATGCGAAAAAGCAGATCCTCTCTGAATTTTCCCTCTTTCACCAGTTGCTGCAGGTTTTGATTGCTGGCGACGATGACGCGAGTTTTGATGTGCACTGAATCTTTGGCGCCCACCTTTCGCACTTCGCCGGTTTCCAAGAATCGCAGCAACTTCACCTGTTGATTCAGTGGCAGGGCTTCAATTTCATCCAAAAACAGATCACCGCCGTGAGCGGCCTCTGCCAGGCCGATTTTCAAACTATCGGCGCCGGTGAACGCCCCTTTCACGTGGCCGAAGATTTCGGATTCAAATAGGGCTTCGGGAATTCCGGCGATATTCACCGCCACCGCTGGACGATTGGGTTCTTGCAAGTTCAATAGACGAAATGCGACTTCTTTGCCGGCGCCGGTTTCACCCTCTAGAAGAATCGGGCCGGGCTCTCCGCGAAGGCTGGCGATTTTTCTTTTCACATCTTCAGAGGCTGAACTGCTCCCCAACCATTGCACCGGTTGGCCACGCCCACGAGACTCAAGACTTCGGATTTGCCAAAGGGCTTCGATTTTTTCTAGGCTGGAAATAACCTCGTCAGGCAAGAGCGGCTTGGCCAAAAATTTCGAAGCACCGGCCTTCAGGCAGGCCTCCATAAGACTGAGCGAAAGGTCGCCAGACATGGCGATGATTTCCACTTTGGAATTTTGCGCCAAAATTTTTTGAATTAAACCTGGACCTTCGGCAGTCCGAGTATTGCCTTTGAGGTGCATGTCCACAAAGGCCGCGTGAAAGTTAGGCGATGAAATCGGAAGCTCGCCGGTGTTGGTCGAAATCATTTGCCACTGATTGGGCAAAATAAGGCGAATCGCATCGACGATGATGGGATCGTCATCGACGACCAAAAGTGTAAAAGAAGCCATATCAAGAGTCTCTCAGGCCGGCGAGTCAGAAGCGAGCGTTTTTGCGTGATGTTATCGACAAGTTCATGGCGTTTTGCCATGATAGCGGCATGGAAAAAATCAAAATACTCCTCGTCGAAAATATTCATCTTGTAGCTAAGGAAAAATTAGAGCAAGAGGGCTTCGAGGTCGTACTCAAGAGCCACGCCCCCGACGAGGCCGAACTCACCGAGCTAGTCAAAAATTTTCACGCACTGGGCATTCGCTCTAAAACCAACGTCAGCAAAAAATCTTTGGCCAGCAATCCGCAGCTCTATGCCGTAGGTGCCTTTTGTATCGGCACTAATCAAGTGGATTTAGTGGCCGCGAATCAGCTGGGCATTCCCACGTTCAATGCGCCCTACAGCAACACGCGCTCGGTGGCAGAGTTGGTGATCGCCGAACTGGTGATTTTGGCTCGGCAACTGGGCGATCGAAATATGTTGGCACATTCCGGCGGCTGGATGAAGTCTGCCGATGGATCTCGTGAAATTCGCGGCAAAACTTTGGGTATCGTGGGCTATGGCCATATCGGCTCACAAGTGAGTGTTTTGGCCGAAGCCATGGGGCTTAAGGTGGTGTTTTATGACGTGGTTAAAAAACTGCCGTTGGGCAATGCTCACGTGTGCACGCACCTCAAGGAGCTACTAGAGACGTCCGATTTTGTGACACTTCATGTGCCTGAAACTCCGCAAACCAAGGACATGATCGGTGCCAGCGAGTTTCGTCAGATGAAAAAGGGAGCTTTTTTGATCAACGCATCCCGAGGCTCTGTTGTCGTGATTGAAGACCTAGCCAAAGCCATCAAGGCCAAGCAGGTCGGTGGCGCCGCGGTTGACGTGTTTCCGGACGAACCGGCTTCTAACAAAGATAAATTCGGCAGCTTGTTGCAAGGATTACCGAATGTTTTTTTAACCCCGCACATCGGCGGCAGCACGGAAGAGGCCCAGTACGCCATCGGCCTAGAAGTGGCAGAGAGTTTTCGCCGTTTCTTAAAGGTGGGATCGACTTCAGGAGCGGTGAATTTTCCCCAGGTGGATTTGCCGGTCATCGCGGGCGCTCACCGAATCATCAATGTGCATCGCAATGAACCCGGAGTTCTGGGAGAGATCAATGGTGTGGTGTCAAAATTCGGCGCCAATATTCAGGGGCAATTCCTATCCACCGATAACCGCATTGGCTATCTGGTGATGGACGTGGAAAAGGCAGAGGCCAAGTCCCTGGCTGGCGAAATCGGTCAACTATCACGAAGTATTAAAACAAGGGTCGTGTACTGATGAAAAATGGACGAAAAGTAGGCTACTTTTTACTGACGATTTTACTGAGCACCAGTTGCGGACAGTCGACTAAGAAAAGTGCCGCAACCACTGGCGACGGCACCGCACTAGAGGACATTCTTCGACAGAAAGCCACCAATCCCAAGGACGTACTGGGTTGGCTGAAAAAATGTGCGGACGAGTGTCGCACACCCGACAAAGACATCGCGCGCGAACTCTCTGACGGGTATCAAATTCTATTTTCCCTGGCAGAGAAAAATCCGAACTACACTCAAATGAGCATGGAAGAGCGTGCGCAAGCCCTCTTGGGTCAAACCAAGGTCAGAAATGCTTTTCTAAAAATCTTGCAGACGAAAACCGCCCGGGATATTTTGGAAACCGCTTACCGAGAGCTTGCCAATCCCAATGGCATTTACGCTTCGGCGGACACCGATGCGCAAAAAGCTTTGAATGACACCATTGAAAGGCTGAAGAAAAAGCCCGAAACCACAGCCACGGCTTGGTACCTGCGCGCGATTTCCATTCCCCCCAGTGTGGACAGTGTTTTGGAAGTGATGGCGGCTTACAAGCTTTGCCTGGATGCAGACCGCGACTATACTTCTTGTCAGAACTCCTACCACGAGTTAGTGAAATTTTATGAACGCCCCCGTTGCCGCGACAACTCTTTTGCCGTGGGCACTCAATTTCTTGGAGCGGCGACCAAAAAAACAGCCAGCAACAGCAAAAAAGTGTCGATCTATGGAAAAGATTTTTACCTGGCTAAACAATCCTCCTTGTCTGCCGAAGATCTGCTGGAAGCGACATTGGAAAATCTGGCGCCGGATCAGTATGAAATTTGGTTCAGCTTGAAAACTTTTTCTAATGGTAAATTATTGAAGTTCACGGAGGAAGGTCTGAAGCAACACAGTTCGCTGGTGCTGTCCTTTGGCGGAAAAGTTTTGGCAGAGGCCCCAGTGCTGCAGAAAATCAGTGACGGACAATTCCGCATGCCTTTTGCCAACGCCGGCCAGGCGGAAGAAGCTTTCGAAAAAATTTGCAACTCGGTTTCTCACGACCGCATCCCAGAGAATTTACGTCTGAGCGGTCCCCAAGCTGTCAGTCAATAAGCTTGCCGGGATTGATGATGTGATCTGGATCAAAAACCATTTTCACACCCCTCATCAGCGCAATCTCTTCCGCAGAACGGGTGAAAGATAGGAATGGTTTTTTTGTCAAACCCACGCCATGTTCGGCGGAGATACTTCCCTGCTGATTTTTGATCGCCTGAAAAATCAGGGCGTCGACCTTGCGGCACTCTTTCACGAATTCTTCTTTGGTCATGTCTGCCGGGCGCAGAATACTGATGTGCAGATTGCCGTCGCCGATGTGCCCGAACCAAATCACATCCCAAGTGGGGTAGTTCTTGGCGAAGATCGGATCCATTTCCTCGATCAGCGCTGGAACCTTTGAGACCCGCACAGAGATATCATTTTTATAAGGAGTGTAGCGCGCCAAGCTTTCGGTGATGTCTTCGCGGAATCGCCAAAATATTTTAGTCTGGGCCTCGTTCTGGCTGACGGTGCCATCGACGATATGCCCTGCTTCAAGGGCTTTTTCCAGAGCTTCCATGATTTGTTGCTCGTGCTTTTCGCTAGGGCATTCGATCTCGCTGACGATGTAAAACTTGGCGGGTGATGAAAGTGGAGAACTCATTCCCGTCGCTTGCTCGACATATTTCAAGGCTTTGTCGGACAGCATTTCAAAGGCGATCAGCGTGGTGTGTTTTTTAAACAAACTATATGTCTGCATCACTTGCGCCAACGAATCCGAACCCAGGAACAAAACTTTCGCCGGAGTTTGCGGGGCCGCCAAGCGCAAGGTGACCTCCGTCACAAATCCCAAGGTTCCTTCGCTGCCGATGAACAGATGCCGAAGATCATATCCCGTCGCATTTTTCACCAGTGACTGATTCAAATTCAAAATAGCACCTGTTCCAGTGACCACTTTCAAGCCCACGACCCAGTCACGAGTTAGGCCATAGCGCACGACTTTGATTCCACCAGCGTTGGTGGCCACATTTCCACCGATGTGGCTAGATCCCCTGGCGGCGAAATCCACGGGGTATAAAAGACCCTTGGATTTTGCGTATTCTTGCAATTCTTCGGTGATCATTCCGCATTGCACGCGCACGGTCTGTTCTATCGGATTAAATTCCAGCACTTTATTCATGCGCTCGAAAGACACGATGATTTCGCCATTCAGAGCGCAGGCGCCGCCACTCAGTCCAGTACGACCACCGGAAGGAATTAGCGCGATCTTCTTTAGCCGGGCCAGCTGCACTAATTTTTGCACCTCTTCGGCAGACTCTGGAAACACAATAAAACTGGCATTGATGTCAAAATAAGTGGTCCAGTCTTTGCCATATTTTTTCAAATCTTCGGCAGAATTGGAAACCCGAGTAGGAGTAAATATATTTTGCAGTTCAGTCAGCATGATCCACCGGATTTCGATCCGACATTTTCGCCGTTCGAATGCGGAAAATGGAATAGAGCGGATCAAGACCCCAGCCGCTGGTGAGTATCATGTACACACCGACATAGGCCCACCAAGGGCCACCGGCCACCGCCCAACCAGTCAGTAGTATCCCGAAAATAAAACGCAGCACTCGATCCCAAAGGGCCAAATTGATTTTCATTCGGGTCATCCTACATAAACGCTTGGCGCGGGTCCATATTTTCTGCGACACTGGTACGGTAAAAAACGAAAGGTGACTCATCAAGCCATGGCTAACATCAAAACTTCTTTCACCGAACTTTTAGGTCTGCAATATCCCATCATCGGCGCACCGATGTTTTTAGTCTCTAATGTGGATATGGTGGTCAATATTTCTGAGGCCGGCGGCATCGGAACTTTTCCGGCGCTGAACTATCGTCCCATTGAAGAGTACAAAAAAGCGCTGGCAGAAATGAAGGCCCGCACCAAAAAGCCCATCGGTGTGAACATCATCGTCAACAAGAGCAACACTCGGCAAAAAGACGATCTGAAAATGGCTCTCGACGCCGGAGTGGAATTATTCATCACCTCTCTTGGCAGCCCAAAAGAAGTCATCGCCGAGGCCCATAAAAATGGAGCCAAAGTCGTCTGTGACGTGGTCAATCTGGCTTACGCCGAAAAGGTCCAAGACATGGGCGCCGACGGAGTCATCGCCGTCAGCACCGGAGCCGGCGGCCACGCAGGACCGATCTCTCCGCTGGTTTTAATTCCGTGGCTGAAAGAAAAATTGAAAATTCCAGTCATCGCGGCTGGGGGCATTGCCCACGGATCGCAAATCGCAGCGGCCCTCACTTTGGGTGCCGATGCCGTCAGTGTCGGAACTCGTTTCATCGCCTGCACGGAAGCAAAAATCGAACAGGCCTACAAAAATGCAGTGGTCGACAGCACTCCCGAAGACATCGTCATGACCACGCGGATTTCCGGTACACCGGCGGCGGTGATTCGCACTCCTTATGTGGAAAAAATGGGATTGGATTTGCCTTGGTATTTGTCGGTCTTGAAAAGCCATCCGACGACTAAAAAATACGTGGTACCGCTGATCCATCTGATGGGCATGAAGACCTTGGAAAAAGCGGCGGAAACTCCGACCTGGAAAACCGTGTGGAGCGCTGGTCAGAGCGTTGGTATGATCCACGAAATCTTAAGCTGTGAAGAGATCATGAAAAAATTGGTGCGTGAGTATGATGAGGCAACAAAGTCACAGCCGCAACTTTGCTGAAAATTTATCTCGTTCCAGCTGAAGGTGATGAGTCCGGAGTTTTTTGTGGATCGGCATCTGGTGAACTATGGCTGTAGGAATTCATTTTGTCGGCGATATATTGCAAGTTGGCCCGATCCTTAAGACCGCCAGTGAGTAAAATGCCATCTTTTGCTTTGGAAAATTTAGCTCTGACAGCCTCTTCATCTTTTCCTAACCCGATATTGTCGAGGGCTCTAAAAAAGGCAGCATCATTTTTATATTTTCTTAGATAGGCACTAAACTCAGTGAATGCGATGGGGTCATCATCCGGTGAGATCGCGAGGCCGTTTCCGTCCACAGAGTCGCCACCGAGTCCAGGAGTGCAGCTCTCTATAACTAGCTTTCCCTGAGATTCAACAACGACATATTGCCCATTAACTTTGCAAGGATTGCTTTCTGATGCATAAAGTGGATGAGTCAGAAAACTAAGCAGTAAAACACGGAAAAGCATTTTCATGCTCTCACCATCGTCTGTTTTCTTGAGATACTTTAATGCTTCGAAGTTGCTAGCCTATGGTCGTGACGAAAAAACTTAGTTGGTTTTTAGTAGAGTCTGAAGCTCACCGGACTGGTACATCTCCATCATAATGTCAGAGCCACCGACCAGTTGTTTGTTCACATACAACTGCGGAATGGTCGGCCAGTTGCCGTAAGTTTTGATGCCATCGCGAATTTCGGGATCCATCAAAACGTCGACCGAAGCAAACTCGGTGTCCAAGTCCTGCAAGATACTGGTGGCTCGGGCCGAAAATCCACATTTCGGAGAATTCGGAGTGCCTTTCATGAACAAAACCACTTTGCTTTGACCCAGAATTTTTTCAATACGCTCATTTGCTGACATTTAGACGCTCCTTGTTTTCGTGCGGATGGAGAGTGCGTGCACTTCTCCGGTTTTGAGTTCGGGACCAAACACTGCCATCACATTCTGATGTTGCTGAATTCGCGTTAGGCCCGCAAACTTCTGTGACTCCACATAGACCTCGTAGTGATTTTCCGTGCCGGTAAGATCGATCACTTCGACCTCGCCATCGGGGTAGGCTTCGCTCAGTCTCTGTTTCATTTCATCGGGTCTCATGGGCGGCAATCTAGCGGCAAAAATCCAGGTTGTCTACCCCGTGGCCTTCAGGGTATGTCATCGTTTCAATGAGTGATTACTTCGTCCCGGCCTCTGCCGAGCATCAGAAAAAAGAAAAGGCCAAGGCCCGCGAACTTCGCGACAGCCAATGGTGGAAGGGGCAATTGGCTCGGGGAGTCTGTTATCATTGTGAGCAGCGCTTCCATCCGAGCGCACTCACCATGGATCATTTGATACCCATTGTTCGTGGCGGCAAGTCGGATCGGAAAAATTGCGTCACGTCTTGCAAGGAGTGCAACTCTAAAAAGGGCCACAAAACCAGAGCGGAAATGGCCCTAGAAAATTTGAAATCCGACGACGAAAATTGACGATTCTGCCAATTAACTCAGCACACAAAATTTGGCCTTAAAAAAAATTTCTAATAAAATGATTTGCCTTTACGCCCTGTTTTACCGTTTCTTTAGTGCTTGGAACCCTATTTTTATCGGAGCATAGCGTTGTGACGAACAAAATCACAAAAAGCAGTACAGCAGAATATTTTGCAAAAAATTTGCAACAGGTGGGCTTTTCCTCGCCGTTGAAAGCTGTGTTGACGACCTTGAAAGAGGCCGTGGATAACTCTATGGACGCCTGTGAAGTCGCCGGTATTCTTCCGGAAATCACCGTTGAGGTGAAACGCATGGGCGTGGGCTCCTCAAAAAATTCAGAATTAGTGAAGATCGTCGTAGAGGACAATGGTCCAGGAATCGAGCCCGATGATCTGGCCAAAGTTTTCGGGGAATACCTAGCTTCCTCCAAATTTGGACGCGGACAATGTTCGCGCGGGCAACAGGGTATTGGTATTTCTGCAGCGACCACGTGGGCGCAACTGACCAATGCCAAAGGCGCTTTCGTTCGCACTAAAACTTCCAGCATGCGCAAAGCCATCGAAGCGCGGGTCGACGTCGACATCAAATCCAACACCGGTGTTGTTCGCAATAAAGAAACCGTGGATTGGGATAAAAAAACCAGCGGCGTTCGCGTGGAGTTCGTCATCGACGGACGCATCCAACTGAACGGCGACGGCGGTTTGATCACTTATATGGAGGGCACCGTTTTGGTGAACCCTCACCTGACTTTGCACTACAAACTTTTAGACAACGACTGGATTCATGTCGAGCGAGTCAGCAATGATTCCCCCGATATTCCAGAAGCCACGTTGCCCCATCCGCACACTTTCAAACTGGGTGAGTTCATCACTCACGCCACGTTGTTTGGAAAAACTTCGCTGGCGCAATTTTTGAAAACAGGTTTTTCGCGGATCTCCGATCAGTCCATCAAGGATTTTGTCGCCAAAGGCCTTCCTAAAGCGCTTTTGACGAAACCTATTTCGGCGTTGAAAGAAGATGATTTCAAGAAAGTTTTCTTGGCGGTGCAAAACACCGAGCTTATGTCGCCTTCGACCAAATCGGTTTTAACTGTCGGCGAAGAATCGCTTTCCAAATCCATTCAGCGCCTGGGAGAGATCGACTTCTTCTCTGTCGTGGCTAGAAAACCCACGATCTGTGATTTCAAACCGGTGTCGGTGGAAGTGGCTTTGGCACGTTTCAAAAATCGCAACCTGGAAGCGGACGAGCCCGTTCAGCTCTTGCGTTTCGCCAATCGTGTTCCTTTGCAGTTCGACAAATCTGGCTGTGCCATCACTTGGGCCATCGAATCGGTGAATTGGAAAAACTACGCTTTATCGCAGCCCAAGAGTTCCCTTCCCATCGGGCCCTATATTTTTGCTGTTTCCGTGGTGTCGCCATTCATTAAATTTAAAAATGCCTCTAAAGAAACCATCGACGCCTCCGAAGAATTGGTCGAAGAGATCCGCCGCGCCTTGATGCAAGCGGGACAAAAACTTTCCCGCCACATCAAAAAAGAAGACCGCGAGGCTGATCTTGAACGGAAATTATCCCACATCGAGCAATTCGGGCCCATTTTGGTGGAGTCTTTGGTGCGAATCACCAAATCCAGTGATGTCCGCAAGAAAAAAGCCGAAGATGGATTGAAAAAACTTTTAGGTCGCGATTCCCAAGTGGCCGTGGCAGAGCTAGAAGTGGCCTCAGCAAGGCTTTCCAAGCTGAAGGCGCATCAGGATAAAAAACTGGGCACGGATATCGCCGACGAAGAAACTGAGTCTGAGGTCATCGAAACTGCGGTGGAAAATTCCAAAGCTGCAAAATCAAAAAAACCAGCTTCGACAAAGAAGAAAAAGTAGGGTTTTGATATGGCAAAATTAACGCGAATTCGCGAGCTAAAGCTAGACATCCCCAAAGAGGCCAAACGCCTGGCCGAGGTCATGCTCACAGATTTAGAGCGCTCAAAACGACCGGTTCTAGAGGCCGTGAAAACCTCTTTGGACAATTCTTTCTACAACGCCAAGGTCGGTTACCTCACGCCGGGCGACAAAATGGTGCGCACAGAACTCAATGTTTCTTCCGTGCAAAAGCTAGCGCGCGTGGTTTTCATGCTCGAGCTATTGCTGAACAACCTGGAAGTCGGCTCAGTCAATACTAAGCGTGAACTTTACTACATGTGCAAAGGTGTGATCAAAGGCAACGCTCGGCTAAAACCGCTGGATTTTGAAGATCAGGATGAGTCCAACTCTGTCATCGATTTCATCGGCGATATGTTGCGGGTTTATCGTGAAGAACTCAACTGCTTCGCCAATGATCGCGGCGGCCAAACTTATTCTCAGCAATTGGTAGTGACTGAAACCATGCCTGATGGCGACAAGGCCACGGTGGATCTCTCCACTCTGGGAACGGCACCATACCAGCCAAAAAATCGTCCCCAATCACTGAAATTGAAAGCCCGAAAAAAAATCGATTTCTGCCTGATTGTCGAATCAGAAGGTACGGCAAACACATTACAGGCCATGGGATTCACCAAGCGTAACAACTGTATTTTGATGGGTGCTCAAGGTGTTCCCTCCAACGCCGTTCGCGGCTGGGCCAAATTGATTGAAGAAGAACTCAGCGTACCCATGTATTTCTTCGGGGATTTGGATGCGTACACTATGCAAAATATCTTCCGCACGCTGAAAGCGGGATCCGCGGCCTCGCTCATCCGAAACGCCGATTTCTCCGCACCACAGGTCCGCTTTTTGGGAGTGCTCCCCGAAGACGTAAAAAAATATGATCTGCCTCATTACAAAGTGAAAGAATCAGATCCCGTCGAAGCGCGAGCTCTGAAAAAAGCCAAAGATGCGTTGGAAAATGACCCCTTTTTCCTCGATAAAAAGAACAAGGGGTTGTCCGACATCTTGCGCTGGCTGATCAAAGAAAAAATCCGCTGTGAGCAACAGTCCTTCTTCTCTGTAGACCCAAAAGACAAAATCAAAACCGAAAAAATCATCCTAGAAAAAATCCGGGGCGGGCACTACGTCTAGCATAAACCATCACTCAGAAAGTTGACTACCTGGAGGTATGCAACTTTCTGAGGTCGGTATTTACACCCGGAACCAGTCGCAGTTGAGGCAGTAGAGTTCCTCTTCCCTGGACCTTGGCAGGGCCTTGAATTCTTTCAGGGCCTTCGATAGACTGAGCCGGGGTGAAAACATGGCACAAAAAATTGAAACGACACCGGAACTTGTTCAGAAGGCTTACAGCGAATCTCATCGGCGATTAGTGATCGTCCGAAAGAGACTCGGTCGGCCGATCACTTTGGCTGAAAAAATTATTTACGGGCATTTGGATGATCCCCAAAATCAGGAGATCGAGCGCGGGAAAAGTTTCCTGCTTTTGCGACCCGATCGCGTGGCCATGCAAGATGCGACGGCGCAAATGGCGCTTTTGCAATTCATGTTGGCGGGCAAAGATGAAGCGGCTGTTCCTGCTACGGTTCACTGCGATCATCTGATTCAGGCTTACAAAGGCAAAGAGGCCGACATGGCTTCTTCGGATAAAACTAACAAAGAAGTTTTTGAATTTTTGGCGACGGCCTCTTCGCGCTACAATATCGGTTTTTGGAAACCGGGCGCTGGAATCATTCATCAAGTGATCTTAGAGAATTATGCTTTTCCTGGTGGATTGATGATCGGTACTGATTCGCACACTCCCAATGCTGGTGGTCTTGGTATGTGCGCGATTGGAGTCGGTGGTTCGGATGCTTCGGATGTGATGGCGGGTTTGGCTTGGGAAGTGAAAAATCCCAAACTGATCGGCGTGCATTTAAAAGGCAAGATGAACGGCTGGACTTCGGCCAAAGACGTGATTTTGAAACTCTGCGGAATGCTGACCGTCAAAGGTGGAACTGACAAAATCGTCGAGTATTTCGGCGAAGGTTGCGCCGCGATTTCCGCGACGGGAAAAGCGACGATCACCAATATGGGTGCAGAGTTAGGTGCGACGTGCTCTGTGTTTCCGTACGATCAAAAAATTGGTGCTTATTTGAAAGCCACCAAGCGCGCCGCTTTGGCGGACCTGGCTGATAAAAATATGGATTTGCTGACGGCCGATCCTGAAGTGGCTAAAGATCCCAAAAAATATTACGACGAAGTTTACGAGATCGATTTGACTTCGCTCGAGCCCCATTTGGTGGGACCGCATTCTCCGGACATCGCTCGCCCGATTTCGGCGATGGCCAAAGAGGCCAAAGAAAAAGGTTGGCCAACCAAATTGTCTTCGGCGCTCGTGGGTTCCTGCACGAACTCTTCCTACGAGGACATTGGCCGCGCGGCTTTCGTGGCTTCTCAAGCTGTGGGCTCCAAAATGCAACAGCCGTTTTTGGTCAGCCCAGGTTCCACACAAGTGCAAAACACCATCGAGCGTGATGGTTACATGTCCGTGCTCAACGGAGTTGGCGCCACAGTTCTTGCCAATGCTTGCGGACCTTGCATCGGCCAATGGAAGCGCGATGACATCAAGCCCGGCGAGAAAAATACGATCGTCACCACCTTCAATCGAAATTTCCGCGGACGCAACGATGCCAACAACGAAACGTTGGCTTTCATCGGTTCTCCGGAACTGGTGATGGCATTGGGTTTGGCGGGCCGACTGGATTTCAATCCAATGACGGACGAGCTTGAAACTCCCAAAGGAAAAATCAAGTTGAAGGCCCCACAGGCAGCAGAGCTTCCAGAAAAAGGTTTCGTGCCAGATCCCTCGGGATATCAGGCGCCCGCTGGTCGAAGTGCGAAAGTTTCCGTTTCTCCGACCTCCGAGCGCTTGCAGTTGCTGGCACCTTTCACAGTTTGGAACGGAAAAGATTTCACCGACCAATTGGTTTTGGCCAAAGCCAAAGGCAAATGCACCACGGATCATATTAGCCCGGGCGGCAAGTGGCTCAATTACCGCGGCCACTTGGATCATATTTCCGACAATATGCTTCTGGGCGCCGACAACGCGTTCACCAGTGAAATCGGAAAGGGCCGCAATCAGCTGACCGGCACTCCCGCGATTGAATTCGCCAAAATCGCCCGCGATTATCAAAAAGCCGGAAAATCCTGGGTCATCATCGGAGACGAAAACTACGGAGAAGGTTCCTCCCGCGAACATGCCGCCATGAGCCCGCGTTTCCTGGGCTGCACCACCGTGATCACCAAATCCTTCGCTCGAATTCACGAAACCAATCTGAAAAAACAGGGAATCTTAGCCCTGACTTTTGCCGATCCCAAAGATTACGACAAGATCTTGGAAGACGACCACGTTTCCTTAGTGAATCTGTCCGAATTCGCTCCTGGCAAAAATGTAAAAATGATCATCGAACACAAAGGTGGCAAAAAAGAGGAAGTGCAGCTGAAGCACTCCTACAACGCCGAACAGATCAAATGGTTCAAAGCCGGAAGTGCCCTAAACCTAATCCGGACCGGACACGCCTAAGCGGTCTAGGGGATTTGAGCCACCTCTGAAAGTTGCATACCTCCAGGTTGTCAACTTTCAGAGGAGGGTCCCGTGTCACCCCATGAACTCCAAGAAGCCTATCGACTTTGGCTTCGGCATTATGAAAACTTATTGGGCAGAGAAGAAAAAGGCCTAAAATTTATTCGGGAGAGTCTTCTCTTGTCAGTGACAACCGTCGCCGATCGACTGGCAGTCAGCCGAAATGCCATTCGCAAAATTGAACTCAGTGAAAAAAGCGGAAAGATCAACTTGCTCACGTTGCGAAAGGTGGCGGAAGCGTTGGATTGTGAACTAGTGTACGAAATTCGGCCGAAGAGTGGCCGCAGTTTTTCGCAGCAAGTTTGGGATCAGGTTCTTGAAGAAGTCGGGACTCATCCTTGGCTAGCGAAATGTTATCAGCGGCGTCGGGCTTGGGCGTTGGCGGCTTTGGCTCGAGAGAAAATGCGTGACACCAAATTTCGGAAGAAGCAGGGCTGGGGGCCTTTATTCCAGAGGAAATAGGTAAGTTGTGACCATCGCCTTGTCAGAGATGATTTTGTAAATTTCGATCACGGGACCTGCGATGGTGGCGTGTTTGGCGTCGAAGTAGTCGGTCACTTTTGGGTAGACTCGGAGCGGGCCGATTCCTGGCGAGCCTTCGTACTCTACAGTGACATATTTTTTGATTGGTACGGCTCGGGAGGTCCAGCCTTCAGGGAGTTGGGGGATGGGCTCGTCGCTTGGATGGGCTTCGATGACGCAACCGACGTTGGCGCGCAGACGGCCTTCTTCGACGGTGTTGGGGTTGTCTAGGAATTCGCCGAAGGTTCGCTCACAAGAGATGTGATTGTCCTTCGCCCATTTTTCCACTTCGTTCAGGGCCGCGACGATTTTGTGGTAGGGACCCACATGGTTTTTATAAATCAGTTGCAATGGGCCCACCTGTTTTTCCAGGATGTCGACAGGTTTGAAAACTCCCAAGTAAGAGATGAAATAAAATAGAATTCCCAGAAAAACGCCAAGAATTGTGCCTAAAAGCCACTTCAGCATTAGTTACTCCACTTGATGCTGCAACCCATGCTGGGTGTTTGCGGCGCTGAAATGGATTGGCCCTTGGCCAAGGCTTGCACCGCTTCGAACAGTTCGCGGCGAGTGACTTTGCTGGGCTCTTTCCACGAGTCATCCAGCCGGCCGCGATAGGCCAACTTTTTGCCACCGCTACCGTAGACGAAGAAATCGGGAGTGCAGACGGCTCCGTATTGCCGGGCCACTTTTTGATCGGGGTCGTGGAGATAGGCGAAAGGGTATTTTTTTTCCTGCGCTCGCCTCTGCAAATTTTCAAAGCTGTCGTCGGGGTAGTTTACGGGATCATTGGAACAGATGGCGACGACCGGAATTCCGATTTTCTCACAGTCGTGTCCCAACTGAATCAGGCGATCTTCGATGGCTTTGACGTAGGGGCAGTGGTTACAGATGAACATGATCACCAGGGCTTTGGCGCTGCCCAGATATTCTTGCAATGAATGCTGGCGGTCATCGACACCCCTTAAGGTGAAATCAAAAGGAGCTTGTCCAAGTTCCGGAGCCGGAGTGTGCATCAAGGCCATTTTAGAGCTCCGTCCAATGGATCCGGCGCTGGGCCGTGATCAGAGTTCCGTCAGCCTCCACAGAAGTGTACTTTTCGGTGAGGTCCGGTTTTTTGTTCAGTGCCAGTAGTAGCGATGATTGTTCGGTCAGTGACAGCAGATTTCCACTGAGCGAAACCGCCGACGACAGTTCTAAAAACAAGCGATCTAAAAAAATATTCCAGTCCGCCGTGGTGACAAATCTTTCGCCGTGAAGGTGGGCCAACAAATCCGTCGCATGAGGGATTTCAGGGTGAGAGAAAATATTTAGCCCAAGACCGATGATCATGCAGTTAGAGTTTCCTTGCTGAAGGTTTTCGACAAGGATGCCGCCCATTTTTCCGCTGGCCAGGTAAATGTCATTGGGCGCCTTCAAAGACCAGTGCAGCCATGGCCAGGTGGCCGACAGTGCTTTCTCTACGGCTAAGCCAATGCGGCAGGTGACCACGGGTTGCGGAGCTAGGGACAATTGGTAAACCCACGAAGACAGCAGTGCGGACCCATTCAAAGCTTGTGACCATGAGTGGTGGCCGCGACCGCGACCTTGAGTTTGTGCATCCGCCAAGTACAGCGAAATCGGCGCAGCGGCCACTTCAGGAGTGAAGGCTTTTTCCTTGGCCCAGTCATTGGTGCTGGCAACACTGCCTTGGTAAAAAGTATTCAGCCGTGATTGCCTGGCCCACGCCTCAGAAATTTCGCCAACGTTGAACATCTAGGGATTCTCCCAGTCAAACATCAACGACACGTCGGCCGATGGGGCAGAGTGGGTCAAGGCACCGACGCTGATAAAGTCCACTCCCAGTTGGGCCACGGATTTGACCCGCTCTAGGGTCATGTTGCCAGAGGCTTCCACTTGGATGGATTTAGGTACCAGCTTGCGGGCTTCGGCGGTCATGTCATTGGTCATGTTGTCTAGTAGGATGCGGCTGACGTTCAGTTGCACGCACTCTTTCACATCTTGCAGATTTCGTGCTTCGACTTCCAAAGGAATCGTCGCTGAGTGCGAACGAATTCGTTGAACTGCGGCCGTGATTCCACCCATCACTGCGATGTGATTGTCTTTGATCAAAATGGCGGTGCTTAAATTTTGGCGATGATTGACTCCGCCACCGTGAACCACTGCGCGCTTTTCTAGGTCGCGATAACCGGGCAAAGTTTTTCGTGTGTCCAAGATGTGGCATGAGGTGCCGCTCATTTCGCGGACGAATTTCTGCGTGAGCGTGGCGATGCCGCTTAAGTGCATCAGAAAATTGATGGCCACGCGTTCAGCTTTTAAAATTTGCACCAGGTCACCCTGAATGGTGCAGAGGATTTGCTTCGACAGTACGGCTGCGCCCTCTTCAAAATGCCATTTCAGTCGAGCGTTCGGATCCAGCGACAGCATGGTCTGTTCGAAAGCTCCATTTCCGGACAGCATCAAGTCCTGTTTTGCGATCAGGCGGGCGCGGCCAGGCCTTGGAGTCAGTGCTAAGCTTTCAGTGGTGAGGTCGCCCGAGGGCATGTCCTCTTTCAATGCGGCTTTGATGAGATCAATCAGAGTCATGAGAGCTTTTCAGCATCCTTGAGGAGCTTTTGAATTTCTTCGCGGACGATTCTTTCTGCCAGATCGGGAATGATTTTCCAGCCGATGTCTTGCAGCACGGCCCGAACTTGCTCGCGCAGAATTTGTTCGATGTAAGCGGGATCCAAAGACGAATTGACTGCGGCGGGCGGTCTTGAGGTTGATCCAGGTACATCATCCAGATCACCCAGCTGCACTTCGTGACCGCCGCCGGAACCCGTGAGCGCAATCGGAGACTCTTCCAGGCTGGCGAAACTCATGTCCAGCTGAGTGAGATCGTCGGTGGGAAAATTAATTTTGAAACGATCCAGATTGCCAGATGTCCAGGGTTCGGTCGTTTGACCGGCACTCATCTTATTCATGTTGGGAAGTGGGACTTGACTGAAATCTTCGGGTTCTTCCACTTCGTTGGGCGGCGCCACTGGTTTTTTCTTTTCAATGAAGTCCGGAAGATGAGGAAAACTCAAGTAGCCTGAGATCGCGTTGCTAGAAGTATTGGGCACCAAATCCTTGATGATTCCACGCAAGGTTTCAGCATCGAAAGGTTTTTCTAGGCGCCGGACGGCTCCGCAAGAAGAGGCTTTGTTTTCATCGATGTCCATGAAGCTGCTCCAGATGAGCACCACAGGAACTTTGGAAAGCTGGGCATCGGCTCGCAGTTCGCTGCAGACTTCATATCCAGATTTTTTGGCTAGAAGCACATCGACGAAGACGATATCGGGGTTCCAAGATTTTGCCACGGGCACTACGTCAAGACCGACGGGGACGGCTTTGACCTCCACGCCAAAATCTTGCAAAGCCAATTGCATCACTTTTTTAATCGAGGTACTTTCGTCAGCCAATAAGACGCGTAAAGCCATGAACTAAGTAAACCTTTTTTCCTTTGGCTCAGTCAACAATTAGGTCAAAGATACACTAAAAAGTAATGAATAAAATCGACCGCTATCTTTCAGGGCTATTTTGGGTGCATTTTTTGGGTGGTCTGACCGTCTTTGCGACGATTTTTATCGCTATCGATGCCCTCGGAATGATGGTGGAGTACAAAGACGTCGGTATTTCCACTTGGCTGCCGTATTACGGGTACGGTCTTCCGGACACCATCTATCGCATGGTGCCAGTCGCCAGCGTTTTGGCCATCGTTTTTACACTGACCACATTGGGGAAGGCCAACGAACTGGTCGCCCTCTACAGCGTCGGCATGAGCCTGGTGCGAATCTGTGCGCCCATGTTGTTCTGGGTGTTGATTCTTTGTGTGGTGGAGTTCGGTGTCGGGGATCAAGTGCTTCCCAACTTTGCCAAACACAAGAATTTCGTTTTCTACAATCAGGTGAAGAAAAATCCCACTCTCTACTCCATGGTCAAGAATGAACGGATTTGGTATCGGTCCCACGACACCATTTTCAACATCAAAACGCTCAATGCAGCGGCCAACAAGGCGCAGGATTTGACTCTGTATTATTTCAATGAGGCCTGGGATTTGATTCAAATGATCACGGCCAAGGACGTCGATTTAATGGGTTCCCAATGGCTGCTGCACAACGGTTCGGTGACTCTTTTTACTGAGGACTCCAGCTTCCCGCTGACCAGTCAGTTCAAGCAAAAAACGGTAGTGATGGGCGAGGATTCGAAGGATTTGGGCGCCACCGGAAATACCTCAGAAATGCTATCCATGGGAGAGCTTTCCCAGTTCATCAAAAAGAACAAAGATGCGGGCCTAGATACCCTCAGATACGAGGTCGATTATCACTCGAAATACAGCTATTCGCTGGCGGCCTTGGTGATGGCGCTTTTGGGGATTCCGTTCAGCGTCTCGCGCTCGCGCTCAGGTGGCGCTATGATGAGTTTGGGCCTGTGTTTGGGCCTGATTTTCACCTTTTGGATCTTCTATACGTCCTCGTTGACGCTGGGAAATTACGGATACGTGCCGCCAGTGATTGCGGCCTGGGCTCCGATTGTGATAATGTCCGCCCTAGCTTATTTTTTCATTCGCCGAGTGCGGTTGTAAGCCCGCTTATAATTCCATACATGGAGTGCTGTCATGGCCACTTTAGAAGTCTTAAAATTTCCCGATCCAAGGCTGCGAGAGATTTCCGCGGAAGTAAAAAACTTTGATGCGAAGACCAAAGCCAAACTGAAAAAACTGTCCGAAGATATGTTTGAAACCATGTACGCCGAAAATGGCATCGGCCTGGCCGCTCCGCAAGTGGCAGAGCTAATTCGCATGCTGGTCATTGACGCCCGGCCGCGGGACACCAAGGGCCGCTACAGCATCGAAGAGATGAGCGATTTGGAAAAGTCAGTGACTCAGCCACTGGTGATCATCAATCCGGTGATTCTGAATTACGACGGCAAAACCACTTTTGATGAGGGCTGCCTGAGTGTCCCCACATTTTTCGAAACGGTCGAGCGCCACAAAAACATCGAACTGCAATATCACGATGTGCTGGGCGAAAAAAAGATTTTGAAAACCGATGGTCTTTTGGCCATCGTCATTCAGCATGAAATGGATCACTTGGACGGAACATTGTTCATCGATCATTTAAGCCTGATCAAATCCAACAAAATTAAAAATCAAATCAAAAAACACGGATATCCCGAAAAGAAAAGTCACGAAGACGGCGATGAAGAAGAAGAGCGAGAGCTGTGAGTCGAGTCCGCATCGTCTTTTTAGGAACTCCTGACTTTGCAGTCACTTGCTTGCAACACCTTCTGCAAGATGAGCATTACGAGGTCGCTGGCGTTGTCACACAACCAGATCGCCCTTCGGGACGAAAAATGATTTTAAGTCCCTCGCCGGTGAAAGTCTTTGCCACTGCCCATGGTCTTCCGGTGATCTCACCAGAATCAGTGAATAAAGATCCCGTTCTGCAAGAAGTGCAAAAGTGGGGAGCCGAAGTCGCCGTCGTCGTGGCCTTTGGGCAGATAGTCTCTCAGAAATTTTTGGATTCCTTTCGCTTTGGCTGCGTGAACGTGCACGCTTCGCTGCTGCCGCTGTGGCGGGGAGCTGCGCCCATTCAGCGCTCGGTCGAGGCGGGTGACAAGGTCACGGGTGTGGCTTTGCAAAAAATGGTGAAGGCCTTGGATGCCGGCGATGTTCTGGGCGTTCGCTCGACGCCGATACCGGCAAACATGAATGCCAAGGAATTGCATGATCAGCTGGCGGTGTTGGGCGCGGATCTTCTGCGCGTGGAACTGATGGATTACGTGCGCGGGAACCTAGCCCCGGCGGCGCAAGATCCATTGCTGGTGACCTTCGCAAAGAAGATCGACAAATCTGAGGCGGAAATTCGTTGGACGGAAACCGCTCAGCAAATTCATAATCGGGTTCGCGCCTTCGTCATGGGGCCTGGGACTTGGGTTCCCTTCCAAGGAAAGAAATTGAAAATTCATAGGACCGAGGTCGCTAGTGGTTCTAGCGGCAGCGCTGGCGAGATTGTCAGCATCGAGGCTCAGTCATTGTGTGTCGCCACTGGCGACGGAGTCTTGAAAATTTTAGAAGTTCAGCCCGAGTCCCGCAATCGCATGCCGATCGCAGATTTTTTAAAAGGTCACAGTCTGAAAAAAGGGGATCGCTTTGCCTAAATTAGTTGCGCCCAGTATTTTGTCCGCAGACTTCGCAAATCTTCAAAAAGAGCTGGACGCCATTGCCGCCGCCGGTGCCGACTGGGTGCACGTGGACGTGATGGACGGCCACTTCGTGCCGAATCTCACCATCGGAGTACCGGTCGTGGCGTCGCTCAAAAAAGTGACGAAGCTGCCATTGGATGTGCACTTGATGATCGATACTCCGGAAAAATACATCGAGCAGTTCATCAAAGCCGGTGCCAATTATTTGACCATTCATGTGGAGTCGACAAAAGATCCACTCCAGGTTCTGAAACGTATTCGTGAGCTGGGATGCAAAGCTGGAATCACCTTGCGGCCTGGAACTGCGCTATCGGCCGTTCTGCCATTTTTGCCAGTGGTGGATTTAGTTCTGGTTATGACGGTCGAGCCCGGCTTTGGCGGTCAAGGCTTCATGTCCGATCAGGTGCAAAAAATCACGGAGCTAAAGCGTCTGCGGCGGGAAAAAAATCTGCGATATCTTATCGAGGTGGACGGCGGGATCAACGAAACTACCAAGGCTCATTGCGCTGATGCCGATGTCTTTGTCGCCGGAAATTATGTTTTCAAAAATGACTATGCCGCCGCCATTAAAAAGTTAAAGGAAGAAGTATGATTGAACTCACGGGCGAAAATGTAACGATCGAACAAGTGGTGCGAGTGGCTCGCGAAAATGTGCCGGTCCAGCTATCGGCCGCCGCTCGCGCGAAAATGCAAGAGTCCCGTGACTACATTGATCAGCGCATAGCCTCTGGCGAAGTCATGTACGGAATCAATACGGGCTTCGGCGCGTTCAGTTCTGTGCGCATCAATGATTCGCAGCTCGAAGAGTTGCAGCGCAATCTGATTCGCTCGCACTCCATGGAGTGGGCGAACCTTTCACTCGCGAACAAACCCGTGCCATCATGTTTCTGCGTGCCAACGCATTGGCCCGCGGTCACAGCGGCATTCGGCCGCTCGTAGTGGAAAAGATTTTGCAGTTTCTGAACGCCGGATTAATTCCCGTGATCCCACAGCAGGGAAGCGTGGGTGCCAGTGGTGATTTGGCTCCGCTGTCGCATTTGGCATTGGCCGTGATTGGTGAAGGCCAGCTTTGGTCGGAGGACGACAAGCCTGTGGCGGCGGCTGACGTGCTGAAGAAAAAAGGCGTCGAGCCTTTGGTTTTGCGGGCCAAAGAAGGTCTGTCCATGATCAACGGCTGTCAGGTGATGACGGCGGTGGGCATGTTGGCCGTGGCTGACGCGCGAAGGTTGTTGTGGCTGGCGGATATTTCTGGGGCTTTGACTTTGGAAGCTTTGCGCGGCAGTCGCGCGGCGTTTGATCCGTTGATCTCTGCCACTCGGCCACATCCAGGCGAAGCCAAAACCGCGCGCAATATGAATCGGATTTTGGGAGAGAGCTCGCCCATCGCTGACAGTCACGCCAACTGCGGAAAGGTGCAGGACGCGTACTCGCTTCGCTGTATTCCTGCCGTCCATGGGGCTGCGAAAGATGCTCTCGGCTATATTTGGCGGACGTTGGAGGTTGAAGCCAATTCCAGCACGGATAATCCACTGGTGTTCGCCAAGGACAACAAAGTTTTGTCCTGCGGAAATTTTCATGGAGAGCCCGTGGCCTTTGCCATGGATTTCGCCGCGATCGCTGTCAGTGCGTTGTCCAATATGAGCGAGTGCCGCATTCAGAAATTGGTGAATCCAGCGATGAGCGAGTTGCCGGCTTTCTTGGCGCCAGATGGAGGCCTGAACTCTGGTCACATGATCGTGCAGGTTGCGGCCGCGAGTTTGGTGAGTGAAAATAAGATTTTGTCTCACCCGGCGAGTGTCGATAGCATTCCTACCAGTGCTGACAAAGAAGATCATGTCAGCATGGGGACTATCGCTGCCCGTAAATTTTTCCAGATCTTGCAGAATGCGGAAAATATCGTTGCGATGGAATTGTTGTCTTCGACGCAAGCATTGGATTTATTGAAGCCACTGAAGCCCGCGGGTGCTGTGCTCGCGGTTTACGATCGTATTCGTGAGCAGGTTCCGTTTGCAGCGAAGGACCGGATTTTTTCCACGGATGTGGCCGTGCTGCGCGGGCTGATCAAAGATGGATCGCTGACCCGCGCCTATGAGAAAGTCACGGGCCCGCTGGAGTTTTGAACTGAATGAATCAGCCGATGATGACCGGAACACAATGTAGTCAAGTTGCCTACAGTATCCGGCCCGCCCAAGTGCCGCGGAATTACATGGTGCCGGTGAAGCCATCTTCGTTCCGAACAGCGATGGCCCTCAGAATTAATGTGCGCACATTGCCCCTGATCCCGCAGATCCACCTGTCGCGCGACAGCCAAATTTTTTCGGGTTTTCAATTTTTGGGCTTTTTGAACAGGGTCGTGCGTCTGAAGATAGGCGTCTAACGCGGCCTCGAGAGTTTCCTCTAGACTGGCATGCGCTTGTTTCTTCTGAGATTCAAGATCTTGGACCCTTTTCAGCTTCTCACTTAACCGCGC